>Ga0265295_1001099_pt1 | contig 49551 bp, 33 predicted proteins | sample Munlansysbiofilm_FD_192503 | JGI IMG/M metagenome (GOLD analysis project Ga0265295, IMG submission 192503) | Leachate microbial communities from a municipal landfill in Southern Ontario, Canada - Methane capture system biofilm | ecosystem: Engineered > Solid waste > Landfill > Unclassified ...
TCTCACTACCCCCGCCCTGTCATTCCGGGGAAGGGGCCCCGGAATCCAGTCATCATCTCACTACCCCCGCCCTGTCATTCCGGGGAAGGGGCCCCGGAATCCAGTCATCATCTCACTACCCCCGCCCTGTCATTCCGGGGAAGGGGCCCCGGAATCCAGACCATAACCGCCGCGCCCCAAACCTGCGCCCTGGAGTCCAGCGAGCCTGCGAGCATGGACTACAGGACCTCCCTCACCCCGCCCCGAAGCGTCATTCCGGAACGCAGTGATGACGTGGGTGTGGGTCTTGGATTCCGGGGCCCCAGGGGTTGAAACCCCTTCCCCGGAATGACAGCGCGGCGTAGCGCAGGATTCCGATCCTGCGAATGGCCCCGTAGCGCAGGATTCCGATCCTGCGAAAAACCCAAACTCAGCATTGGCATGCTGCGCCACGGCCCCGTCACCCCGTCACCCCGCCACCCCGCCAGCCTCTTAAACCCCTCTTTTATAAGCCTTTATTACCACCGCAAAATACGTCAGCCAAAGTCCATTTTTATGTTGACAGGATACCCCCTGCCGCTATTTTGGTCACGTAATTAACGCTCAGGAACTCAAAGCTTCAGCCAAGGGGGGCTTGACCGCTCCCAACCGTCTGTCCAGGGTCTGGAAACAGGGTCTGACTCCAGCGCTTGATCTCCCGGCATTTGGCCTTGAACCCATTCGCAATCAGGCCCCGGCGCCAGCCGGGATCACAACCCCGTCATACTTGCCATCCCCCCCGGGGGAAATAACGGAAAAGGAGGAAAATTCATTATGAACCAAGCCTTGCTGGAACTCTTTGGCAAACGTCCGTCTGTGCCGCTCAAGCTGGACAGCCTCCCCGATTTCATGCGCGAATACCTGGAGCTCGTCTCCCAGGGCACCGATTGCCGTCCCGGCATCCTGCTCACCGCCTGGCTGCCCTATCTGGCCGCCAATCTGGGCAACCGCGTCTATGCCGAGGTGGGCTCCCTGAGGATCTACCCGAACATCTGGGCCTGCGTGATCGGCCCCAGCTCGATCAGCCGCAAAACCACCGCCCTCCGCTATGCCGGCCTCACCCACAAGCCCTATCAGGACGAGCTGAGCAAATCCGACCCCGCCAGTTATGAACTGCTCACCCTCGTCCTCAACGGCACCACGGCCTCCAAACTGCTCTCGCTGATGCACCTGAACCCCTGCCGCCTTTTCGTGCACAACGAATTCTCGGGCTGGCTGGCCGACATGCAGCAGAGCTACAATAAGAACTACAAGCAGTCGCTCACCGAGATCTACGACGGCGTTACGCGCAACTACATGAACCAGGAACGCAGCGAACTGATCGAGGAGCCGGCCCTCAGCGTGATCGGCGCCTCCACCCAGGACTGGTTCTACGCTACCATCACGAACCGCGACCAGCTGGTCGGTTTCCTCCAGCGCATCCTTTACTGCGTGGTGCGCAAAGAGGACCTTACGCAGCTCGAACTCTCGTCCGCCAACCGCGCCAACAGCCTCGGGGAAAGCCTCGCCGCCTACGACGCCCGCTTCTACCGCGCCTGGCGCGCCCTGCCCGGAAGACACGAACTCAAGATGGACGCCGCGGCCGCCGACGCCCGCGACCAGTACTACGCCCAGGCCTATCACAAGATCAGCGCCTACAACTCCGACAACCTGATGAGCTACTTCACCCGGGTTTACGACGGCTACTTCTATAAATTCGCGCTTATCATCCACATGGCCAAATGCTGGCGCCAAGTGAACGAAGCCATCCGCCTCCACACCGAGGACGCCTGGTTCCGAAACACCCGGATCGAACTGGAAACCATCGTCGAAGCCGCCTACCTTTGCGACTTCTACATGGAACACATTTTCTCGATCCTGGACATCATGGACGAAAGGGACAGCCTGGCCACCGAACGCAAACTCGTGGACCTGCTGGTGAACCGCTTCGGCGGAAAAGCCACCCATTCAGAACTGATGAACGCCTCCCGCCAAAAAAAGCGCGACTTCAAGGACGCCACCGAATCGCTCATCGATCGCGGCGCCATCACGGTGGAAACCGGAGTGGCGGCCAATAACAAACCCACCCGGCTTTACCTGCTGGACCGGGATCTTCTGAGTTCCTGGAACAACAGGCCGGGTAAAAAGTAATCAAGAAAAGAGATACAGGGGGTGGCTCAGGCTACCCCCTTGTCTGTTTAGGCAGCTGATGTTCAACGGAGGGGGTCAAGCCCGCGGGGCGCGAGGTCGGGAGCTTACAGCTGCTCTCAAATGATCATAATTATCTCAGATTCTCAGGGCCCTGTAACTTGCCAACCCGCACTGCCAAAGGGTTTGGGGGTCAGATTCGCAAAATAACAGCACCCCCGCCCCCCTGGCGGCACGGGCACACCTGCTTGATGCAACCTGCATCAACACTGATGCTATCATCTAATGATATATACATATATACTAATATATTATTATATAATTTTATATTTATGTTATATTTATATCTATGGTATAAAGAGCATTCCCTTACCCTGCCTGGCCTCTCTTTCCACCGCTCCCGTACCTGGCCTGTTTCCTTCTTCCCGGTCCCGGTACCTGGCCTGTTTCCCTCCTCCGGGGGTGGGGGTGCTGTTATTTTGCGAATCTGACCCCCAAACCCTGAACTGATGCGGGTTGGCAAGTTACAGGGCCCTGAGAATCTGAGATAATTTGCGGTAATTTGATGGCGGAGGGCTATACCAATTTTTAGCCGGCGGTTGAAACCGCCGGAGATCGTATCCCCCTGGCCGCTGATACCGAGGAACGGTGGCTGAAGCCACCGCCTTCCGTCTCCTGTCCTGGCGGCTTTGGGCATCTTGGCGTTATAGCCGGCAGGCGTTCCCGGCGTTGTCAATTCAAACACCCACTGTGTGTCATTCCGGGGTGGGGGTTTTAACCCCCGGGGTCCCGGAATCCAGACCTTACGGGTAATGCCCTGTTGGCACATCCCCCACTCCGCCCCGAATTGTCATTCCGGGGTGGGGGTTTTAACCCCCGGGGTCCCGGAATCCAGCCATATCATCCACATAGCCCCGCCCTGTCATTCCGGGGTGGGGGTTTTAATCCCCGGGGTCCCGGAATCCAGACCTTACGGGTAATGCCCTCAGAGGGTGTCGATGCAGACCGCGTCTGGATCGACCCCGCCTTGACCCGGGACCGGGACTGGCTATTCCCGCCAAACCTGGATTCCGGGGCCCCGCGTGCTGGCGCACGCCTCCCCGGAATGACAGGCGTTTGGAACGGGGTGGGTGAGGGACAAGCCTTGGCGGAGGGGTAAACCGGTTTTAAACGGCGCGGGAATATCGGCGATGGCCTCAGCCACAATGCAGCCAGACCCCTCGCGCCAAGACGGAAGGCGGTGGCTTCAGCCACCGTACCCCAAAACACCGGAGCCAGAAAAAGACGATGTCCGGTCGGCTTCAGCCACCGGAGTTGGGACCGGCCTGACCTGGCAGCGGAAAACAGACCGGCGGTTGAAACCGCCGGAGATCGTATCTCCCTGGCCGCTGATACCCAGGAACGGTGGCTGAAGCCACCGCCTTCCGTCTCCTGTCCTGGCGGCTTTGGGCATCTTGGCGTTATAGCCGGCAGGCGTCCCCGGCGTTGTCAATTCAAGTACCCACTGTGTGTCATTCCGGGGTGGGGGTTTTAACCCCCGGGGCCCCGGAATCCAGCCATATCATCCACATAGCCCCGCCCAGTCATTCCGGGGTGGGGGCGTCAGCCCCCGGGGTCCCGGAATCCAGACGTTCAGGGTAATGCCCTGTTGGCACATCCCCCACTCCGCCCCGAATTGTCATTCCGGGGCGGGGGGTTTCAACCCCCGGGTCCCGGAATCCAGCCATATCATCCACATAGCCCCGCCCTGTCATTCCGGGGATTAAAACATGAAGGCCCGACCTCGTTGTCATTCCGGGGTGGGGGTTTAACACCCGGGGTCCCGGAATCCAGACCTTACGGGTAATGCCCTCAGAGGGTGTCGATGCAGACTGCGTCTGTATCGACCCCGCCTTGACCTGGGACCGGGACTGGCTATTCCCGCCAAACCTGGATTCCGGGGCCCCGCGTGCTGGCGCACGCCTCCCCGGAATGACAGGCGTTTGGAACGGGGTGGGTGAGGGACAAGCCTTGGCGGAGGGGTAAACCGGTTTTAAACGGCGCGGGAATATCGGCGATGGCCTCAGCCACAATGCAGCCAGACCCCTCGCGCCAAGACGGAAGGCGGTGGCTTCAGCCACCGTACCCCAAAACACCGGAGCCAGAAAAAGACGATGTCCGGTCGGCTTCAGCCACCGGAGTTGGGACCGGCCTGACCTGGCAGCGGAAAACAGACCGGCGGTTGAAACCGCCGGAGATCGTATCTCCCTGGCCGCTGATACCGAGGAACGGTGGCTGAAGCCACCGCCTTCCGTCTTGTCCCCGGGAAAACCGTTTCTCGAACCCCCCAGCTACCCCTTTCGCGAAGCTCCCGGAAAACCGTTTCTCGAACCCCCGGGAAAACAGGTACGCGAAGCTCCCGGAAAACCGTTTCGCGAAGCTCCCGGAAAACCCCGGATCCGCCCCAAGCCTCATCCCCTTCACATCCCATTTACTTCCCGTTTACTTCCCGTTGGCTGGGCGGGAACTCAGGGGGAGGTGAACAGGAAGCTGGCAGGTTGGGCCTCGGGGCCAGGCAGACGGGGGTGGCGGACGTTTGCGCTGACCGCAAAAATGGAGTGGCAGGCCTCCCCGCCATTTATCCCGCCAACTCCGCCCCGCCATTCACCCCACCAACTCCGCCCCGCCATTTATCCCACCCGCCCCGTCCCAGCCTGTCATTCCGGGGTGGGGGTTTTAACCCCCGGGGTCCCGGAATCCAGACCTTACGGGTAATGCCCTGTTGGCACATCCCCCACTCCGCCCCGAATTGTCATTCCGGGGAGGGGGTTTCAACCCCCAGGGTCCCGGAATCCAGACCTTACGAGTAATGCCCTCAGAGGGTGTCGATGCAGACTGCGTCTGTATCGACCCCGCCTTGACCTGGGACCGGGACTGGCTATTCCCGCCAAGTCTGGATTCGATTCACCCCACCGGCCAACAAGTTGTCCGGCGAGGACCCCGACGGACCTCCGGCGCTGAAGCACCTGCGTCCGGAATGACGTGCGTTCGGGGCGGGGGGTGGTGGATGGTTTCTGGATTCCGGGGTCAAGCCCGGAATGACGTGCGTTCGGGGCGGGGTGGTGGATGGTTTCTTGATTCCGGGTCAAGCCCGGAATGACGTGGGTTTGGGGCGGAAAGGTTGCAGGTTCTGCTGGAGTCGATGCCCGTGACTCGCTCGACTCCAGCGTGGAGGGGCTATTCCCGCCCACACGATTTGCAAGAGATTCCAAAAAAAACGGGCGGACCGAAGGTGATCCGCCCGCCATCGTTTTTCTTTCCGGAGGCCGCCCCAGCTTTGGGCCAGGCGTGGTTGGCGGCGGTCCCGGAGCCAAATTCAGGTTTTCAGGGTTCCAGCAGTTCCCCCATTTTGCTCAGTTCCTCCGCCGCGGCGTTGTTCAGCAGGGCGGGGGTGCCGTAGGTGTTGGTTCCGTAGAGGATGAGGGCGCTGGCCCCGTCGGAGGCGTATTCGCCTTTGAGGGGGATCAGCACGCGCTCGAGGCGGTCTTTGGCGCCGAAGGGCAGGGTCACGGTCAGGGTGTCCGGCCAGATGATCTCGAGGGCTGTACCTGAGGCCTTCAGAGAGTCGATGAGGTCGGGGCTGACGATCAGCCGCGCTTCGTCGTCGGCGGTTTGCAGCAGTTTGAGGGCGCTTTGGGCCAGGGAGTCCGCCTGTTCGCAGGGCCGGGCTTCGCCGTCGCTCCAGAGCAGGGCTTTGATGCCCGGCTCATCGGTGGTGGCGATGCAGCAGCCCGTTAGCAGGGCGATCAATCCGACCACGGCCATGAGGCGTTTCACGCGATCCTCAATAGATGGTGATCTCGTCCAGGAGGGCGGCGGAGTCGTAGATGCTGTCGCCCACGTCGCCGATGGCAATTCTGAGGCGCACCACCTGGCCGCGGTAGGCGCTGATGTCGGCCAGGAAAGTTCTCCAGCCGGTCATGTAGCAGCCGCCCTGGTCGAAGGAGATGGGCGGGGTGCAGCTGGTGAGCCCGTAGTCCACGAAGGAATCGGTGCTTTCATAGAAGAGGACGTGTTCCACCCCGAGGCTGTCGGTGAGCGTGAAGGTGAGGTAGTCCTGATACACGGAGCCCACCCATTCCATGAATTCCTCGGAGATGTAGTTCCACTTGATGCTGAGGTTGGTAACGGAATCGGGGACCTTGAAGGGCTGGGAGATGGAGCCGCTGCTGGTGGTGTAGCCGAGGCCGGTGGAGATGATGCCCATGTAGGATCCCTGAGGTGGCGCCTGGTCTCCCAAAACGGTGATCACGCGGCCGTCGCCGTCGCGGAACCAGCCGTTGAGGTTGCCCATTTCGAAGTCGCCGTTGATGAGGTCGTAGGAATAGTGGAGTTCGTTGGTGGTGGAGTTCATGGTGAAGGTGGCGTGGTGGCTGATGGGGTCGGTTTGACCGGCAACGAAGGCCTGGCCGTTGTTTTTGAGGTCCACGGCCATTTTCTGGAAGATCTCGTCGGTTTTGGCCTTGCAGAAGCTGGTGGAGACGATCTTGCTAAAGCCGAAATAGGCCTTGGCGCCTTTGCCCAGGAAAGCTGTGGAGAGGTTGGCGGTTTTGGAGCTTTCGCAGGAGCCGTTGAAGATCAGGCTGTTCGGCATGGTGCCGGCCAGGGAGGCGATGTAGGCGCTGCGGACGCTGAAGACGGTGCCCTTTTGAACAAAGCCGCCCACGTTGGAGTAGGTGACGTTTTGAAAATAGCCGATCTCGTCGTTGAGGATCTGGAGGATGTAGTCCCAGATGTTGTCGTCGGTCATCAGTTCGCCGGTGAGGATGTGTTCGCCGCCGGAGCCGTGGGTGTCGAAGATCACGGTGCCGAATTCGGCGAGGTTGGTAAGGGAGGCGATGGTGCATTGCTGGTTGGTGAGGGAAACGACGTTGAGGCCGAGGTCGCTGTCGGCAAAGATGGTTTCCAGGCTGGGGCGCATGTCGATGCCGAAGGCGTTTTCAAAGGGGGCCCAGATCAGCACATCCTTGTCCTGAATGGCGTTGGGGTCCAGTTCTTTGGCCCTGTTCCAGTTCAGGTTGGCGATGGCGCCCTCGAGGGTGTTTTGCCCTCTGGTCTGTTTGCGCAGGGGGATGTTGGCGTTGGCGCGCGTGGGGGTGGCGGAGCCGCCCTTGGTGGTGATGAAGCCGTCCTCGTCGGTTTCGGAGAAGATCACGCCGCCCTTGATCCCGGTGTCGTAGGTCACCTCGAGGTAGCCGTCCACCATTTCCGCCTTGGTCACTCCAGGTTGGTCTTCAAACCAGGTTTTCAGCTCCTGGGCGCCTTCCTCGAGGGTGTTGGCGTCGGTGGCGTTGAGCGCGGCGGCGATGCCTTCATGGTTGTTTACCATCTGGTCCATCTGGGTCTCGGTGATCTCTTCATGCACGGAAACCATGTACAGGGGCGAATAGTTCGCCACCTTGGCGTCGGAATAGGCCACGATGCGGTAATAGCGGTCTCCGGGAAGGTCTTCGATGATGCCGGGATAACCGGACCAGACGCCGTCGCCGAGGATCTCGTCGTGATGGTCGTAGAGGTTGCCGTCGTCATAGATCTGGCCGATCTCTTCGATCACGGCGAAGGTGGAATCCACCCGGGCCACCTTGGCCTCGGTGATCCCGCGGGTGGTGGCGGCCAGGCTTTGGCGCACCACGGTGTAGCCGGTCTGGCCGGCGAAAAAGCTGCTCTGGCTGAAGTAGGGATGGCCGGTGAACTCGACGTCCGTGTTCCGGGTGACGATGAAGGTGGCGGTGCCGGAGTTGCCCTTCTTGTCCTTGGCCTCGCAGACGATGATGTTGTCGCCCATGGCCAGGGCGATATCGGTCAGGCTCCAGCTGGTGGTTCCGGTGGCCGCCACGGGAGCCGCGTCGTTGACCTTGATGGTGACGGATTTGATCTCTTTGTTGTCAAAAGCCGTTCCGGCCAGGTCGAGCGTGGCCTGGGTGGTGGCATAGGAAAAGTAGTTGGTGGGGGATGAGATCTGTATGACCGGGTTTTCGTCATCCTTGGGCAGGAGCCAGGCGCAGGCCCCCAGCAAAAACAGCAAACCGATCAACAGGACTGGCGCCAGTCTTGTCAAGCTTTTCATAAGTTCCTCCTTCAAGGACGCATAATGTTTGGCGATGATCCTCCCCCGCGCTGGCGGTGGGCGAACCCTTTTTGCGCAGAATATTCACCAACAAATAGCTGTCAAGTGAAAAATCGCGGGTTATCGCGGGAGCGTGCTTGTTTGAGGTCTCAGCATTAGGGTACGATGGGCCGGAGCTTTGGCCTCAATTCCTTTTCAGACAAAGGTTTGGGGTGGACGTGGCCTGGGCTTCGCTGAGGAAAAATTTCCACAGGGGGATTGACGGATAAAGCTGCCGTATTGCTGGATCAGGGAAAGACCAAGGATTTGACGATCAGCATGATCACAAGGCCGATCAGGATAACCAGGAGGAAGGTTCCGCAACTGGCCCAGAATCCTGTGGGTTTGTCTGCGGTCACATGTTCCTCATCCTGGTCGGAGTCGTTTTCCTCCCCGCCGCCATTTGGCCCGGAGTAGTCCTCGTAATCCGCATCGCCGGTGAAAAGTTCTTCAAAGCTGGAAGGCCGGTCACCCCGGTCTTTGGCTGTCATCCACCCCACCAGGTCCACGATGTCGCCCGAGATGTGGGGATAGATCGCGCGGGGATCGGGAATGGGTTCGTTCACGATCTTGGTTTGCACGACGAAATCGCTGTCGGTGTCGGAGGAGAAGGGCAATTGGCCGCTGAGCATCTCGTAGAGGACCACACCGGTGGAGTAGATGTCGGAGCGGCGATCGATGTCCTTTTCGGCGCGGACCTGTTCCGGGCTCATGTAATAGATGGTCCCCATCCGTGTTCCGGTGCGGGTGAGGTGACCTTCTCCCAGCAGCCGCGCGATCCCGAAATCCATCACTTTCACGGCATCGTTGCGCTCGGGATCCACCATCACGTTGGAGGGCTTTACATCACGGTGGATGATACCTCCGGCATGGGCATGGGCGAGGGCGTCGGCCAGCTGTTCAAAGATGCGCAGGGAGCGCCTTTCGGGGATGGGCCCGGTTCGGTTGATCAGCTCGCGGAGCGTGATGCCCCTGGCGTACTCCAGCACCATGAAATAGTTACCCGCCTCTTCAAAGAAGGCGTAGAGGCTGACGATGTTCGAGTGGGTGAGTTTGGCCTGGATCCGGGCTTCAGTGCGGAAGCGTTCGGCAAACTGGGGGTCTGCGGTGAGCTGGGGATTGAGGCATTTGATGGCCACTTCGCGGTCCAGATGGATGTCCCGGGCCAGCCAAACCTCGCCCATCCCGCCTTCGCCAAGTTGGCTGATGATCTCGTAGTTGTGAAGTGTGTAGCCTGGTTTGAGTTGCATAGTTGCTCCTTGATATATGCTCAGATGCTGTCGAGGATCAGGTCTTCCCTGGGCACGGATTCGGGGCTGAGAGTGTAAGCCGCGCGGATGAGGCGGGCGACTTCTTCAGCCTGGGCGGGGTCGTTGGCATGGACCTCGCCGAGGGGTTCGCCGGCTTCCAGGAAATCGCCGACCTTGGGGATGAGCAGGGCTCCGGCGCCGTAGTCCAGGGTGTCGGTCAGCTTCATCCGGCCGGCTTTGATCCGCACCAGGGCGTAGCCGATGGCGCGGGCGTCGATGGCTTGCACCCAGCCGGCGGTTTCGGCCAGGATGGGGATTTTCACGGAACTGGTTCCCAGCAGGCTGTAATCCTCCAGCGCGCGGGGATCGCCGCCCTGGGCGATGATGATCTCCTCCAGCTTGGCCAGGGCCCGGCCGCCGGACACGGCAGCCTTGATCATCTCCACGGCCTGGGTTTCGCTTTGGGCCAGGCCTCCGCTCAGCAGCAGGCGGGAGGTGAGTTCGGTGGTGAGGGTGCAGGTGTCGGCCAGGGGATTGCCCTTCAGGTATTCGATCGCCTCCACCATCTCCAAGGCGTTGCCCACAGCCAGACCGAGGGGGGAGTTCATATTGGAAAAGACCACCCGGACCTTCTGGCCGAAGCTGGCGCCGGTGGAGACAAGCAGTTCCGCCAGTTCGCGGGCCCTGTCCAGATCGGGCATGAAGGCGCCGCTGCCGATCTTGAGGTCGATCACGAGGTGTTCGGCGCCCTCGGCGATCTTTTTGCTCATGATGCTGGCAGTGATGAGGCCGGGGCTTTCCACGGTGGCGGTCACGTCGCGCAGGGAGTAGATCCGCTTGTCGGCGGGCACCAGTTCCTCGGACTGGCCCACGAGGGCGCAGCCGTGTTTTTCCACCAGGGCCTTGAATTCGTCCGGGCCGTATTGGGTGCGGAATCCGGGGATGGATTCCAGCTTGTCCAGGGTTCCGCCGGTGTGGCCGAGGCCGCGTCCGGAGATCATCGGCACGCTGAGGCCCAGGGAAGCCGCGATGGGGGCGAGCATGAGGCTGATCTTGTCGCCCACGCCGCCGGTGGAATGTTTGTCCGCGACGATCAGTTCCGCGGGAAAAGCGATGGTCTGGCCGCTGCGGATGTAGCTTTGGGTGAGGGCGGCGATCTCTTCCGGGTTCAGGCCTTGGAAAAATATGGCCATCAGCAGGGCGCTCATCTGGTATTCGGGGATGGAGCCCTCCAGAAAACCGGTGATGAAGGCGGCAATATCAGCTGGGGAAAGGGTTTTGCCTTCGCGCTTGGCGAGGATGAGTTCCACGGGATTCTGCATGAATGTGTTCCTTTTTTAGGTGGAGACCAGTTTTTCGCGGATGTAGCCGCTGAAGATGTCCATCACCCAGACCACGATGGCGATCAGCCACATGATGAGGCCCACGTTCCGCCAGGCCAGCATTTGCTGCTGCTGGTTGAGGGCGAGGCCGATCCCGCCGCCGCCCACGAAACCGACGATGGTGGCCATGCGCACATTGATGTCCCAGCGGTAGATGGTGAAAGCCAGGTAGGGGGCCAGGATCTGGGGGGTGACGGCATAGCGCCAGACCTGGAGGGTGGAGGCGCCGGTGGCCTTGATGGCCTCCACGGGGCCGGGATCGATGTTTTCGATCTGTTCGGAATAGAGCTTCACCAGCGCGGCGATGGAATGGATCCACAGCGCCAGCATGCCGGCAAAGGGCCCGATCCCCACCCAGACGCAGAAGATGATGGCCCAAACGATGGCCTCGATGGAGCGGAAAATGGTGGAAACGGTGCGGATCACGACGTAGGCGATCTTGCCCTGGGTGGAGCCGTACATGAGGTTCTTGGCGGCGAAAAAGCTGAGCAGAAAGGCGAAGGGAATGGCGAAAACCGTGGCCAGCAAAGCCAGATAGATGGTTTCCATGAGGGCGGCAAGCATCGGCATCAGTTCCCGCAGATTGGGGTTGAAGATGCCCTTGATGATGTTCTGGGCGTTGCCCGCCTGGGTGAGGAAAGCCAGCGGCTTCACCTCCACGATCACCCAGCCCACCACGAAACTGATCAGGACGGCCAGGCCCAGCTCCGCTTGCCAAAGCTGGAACCGGGGCTTTTCCCCGGAAACGGCCACCAGCCGGCCCAAGCTTCCGGGCATTGATCCTGCCAGCAGAGCAAAGGCCACCGGCAGGCACAGCAACAGCCAGGCCGGGGCAGGCGTGGAATAGGCCCCCAAACGGAACAGCAGCCAGGCCAGGCAGCCCAGGATGTAGAGCCAGAGCAGATATTCGATCGCGCTTGCTTTGAGATACTTCATGGAGTGGTACGCTGAAAAAGGGGGCGGAAAAGTCAAGCAGTTTTTGTTCCGCCGCCCGTGAACCGGCGGCGCGCAAAAAAAGATTGACACAAAGCCAAGCCTCGCGAGCATCGCCACCTTGGCAGATATCTTCTCAGGCAAGGAGAAAGCATGGAAAAGCAAAACCATCAACAGTCCGGCTCAACGGTGCTTCTGGTGGCGATCCTGGTGGCCCTGATCATCCTGATCGGACTGGCTGTGTTCTTCATTTTGAAGCAGAACAAGGAAAAGACGGCGCCCCCGCCGGCGGTGGCGGCGGCACCTGCCAGCCGGGAGATCAGCACTCCCCAGGGCTCGGCCGAACCGATCAACGCCCAGACGGAGATTGACGAGGGCGAGATCAGGAACTTTCTGGACCGCTGGGTTACCGCTTGGTCCAACAAGGACATCAGCACCTACAGCTCCATGTACGATCCGGACAAGTTTGTGGGCTACAGCGTTTCCTCGAAGAAAGCCCGCCGGGAACTCCGCTACGAAGAGTGGATGGATGACAAGTACCAAAAATTCTATGAGGCAGGCTACATCAGCATCGAACTGGAAAACATCATCATCAAATACATGGGCAACAATACGGTGGAAGTGAAATTCGACCAATATTACTACACCGAGGGATACCAGGACCAGGGCAAAAAGATCCTGCGCCTGGTGACATCGAACTACGGCTGGCGGATCATCTTTGAAGACTTCCAGCTCTACAACTGAGCACGGTTTCGGAGGAAGAGGTTTTCCCAAAAAGCGGGGTTCGGGGTCCAGAAATGAATAGGAGCGCGGCAAACCTCATTCGGCTGGGCACGGCCCTGCTGGTGCTGGCGCTGGGGGCATGTTCCTGCCGGGCCAGGCTGGACCAGGCGTCCCTTGAAACCGGCCCGGCGGAGGCCTCCGAACAGCCGGCGAAGCAAACCGGAACTGAAGCTTCCGCGCCCACCCCAGGCGCGCCCTTTCTCGAACCCGGAAAATCCTTCCAGGGCAGGGAGATAACCGTGCACCGCTTCGCGGGCAGCGGGTCCAGGAAGATCCTCATCGTGGGCGGCATTCACGGCAACGAACCGGAAAGCGAGATCTTCGCCAGCGCTCTGGTGCAGCATCTGCGCGGTTTGGAGCCCGGCAGCCTCAGCAAAAGCCTGGTCGTGGTGCCGCTGCTCAATCCGGACGGCAGGATCGCCAATACCCGCAAGAACGCCCGCGGCGTCGATCCCAACCGCAATTTCCCCACCCGGGACTTCAGCGTGGGTGACCCCAGGCACAAGTATTACGGCGGCGCGCAGGCGGGCTCGGAGCCCGAGACGCAATTCCTGATCGCCTTGATGGAGCGCGAAAAACCGGAGCTGCTGGTGATGCTGCACACCCCCTACGACTTCATCAACAGCGACGGCGACACCCAGGGCCTGGGGCCCGGCCTGGCCAAAACCCTGGGCATGGAGTACCACGCCTCGATGGATTATCCCACCCCCGGCTCCGTTGGCACCTACTTTGGCAAGGAACGCGGCGTGCCGGTGATCACGGTGGAGTTTCCGTCCCGGGCGGACGTCTGGGCCAGATACGGGGAAAAAATGCTGAAGTTCTTGCTGGAGGCAGGAGGGGACTGAGCAGCGACCAAAGCCGCGACACCCACCATTGTTGGACGGGTGTCATTCCAGGGTGGGGTCTTGTTTGACTATTCCCGCCAGGCCTGGATTCCGGGGCCCCTTCCCCGGAATGACAGAAAGGTGGGGTTTTGTTTGACTATTCCCGCCAGGCTTGGATTCCATCTCTTCGCGCCGAAAGCGCTCCGTTCCGGAATGACAAAATGAAAAATTCCTTGCCAAGATCGGCAGGGATGATAAATGTGGTTTTTAGCCTTAAATTCCCACAAGGAGAAACGATAATGAAAACCAAGCTTTCGCTTTGCAAGCGGCTGGCCGGCACCCTGATGCTGGTGCTGATGGCCGGATTGCTTTCCGCGCAAACCCCTTTGTTTACTTTTAACGTGGATGACCTCGAAGCCACCGAACGCAACACGGTCTGGCTCTTCGATTTTGACAGCCCTTCCTTTCCCACCCATGACGGGGACTGGTACAGCTTCGGCGACACCCCGCTATATCTCGCTTATCCCTTTTTGCACTACTACGCCGAGGACATCGTGCGCATGGGCAATCCCACCAACGAAGGCGGGCTGACCGTGATCACCTGCGGCCAGGAAAGCATTCCCTTCACCGACGACCCCAGCCAGATCGGCATCACCTTCTCACCTTTTGGGCTCATCGATCTGGACCAGGTGAATCTGGTGAATCCGGGCAATCCCTGGCAAACCCCGGGCGAATCTGGAGACATCCGCACCTATTCCGGCTCCAGCGGCTACATCACTTTTGGAGGTGAAAACAAACTCCGCATCCTGGATCTGGAATATGTGATCACCACCCCCTATCCCACCGGACAGGAAATCCACGACTTCATTCAAACCCTTCCCTACTCCCTGCCCTACGGCTGGGGCACAACCGAAAATATCGGTCCCGGGATCTTTTACGGCCAGACCGGCTACGGCACCGGAATTGTGGATGTGTTCAACAGCGATCCCGCCTGGGCGGCGCTGTTCGAGGACGTGGGCCATGTGGTCACCATCGAGATGCGGAACATCGTTTCCCGCACCACCCTGAACTCCACCTACCACGATTTTGACATGCTGCTCTATGCCGGCACCGAGCCCAACGTCCCCGTGGTGTTGAGCGGCTTCACCGCCGCGGTCAACGCCGCCAACCAGCCGGTGTTGAACTGGAACACCGCCTCCGAGAACGACCTGGTCGGCTTCCGGGTGCTGGGCTCCACCGCTTCGGCCATGGCTGACGCCATCAACCTCACCCCAGTCCTGATCCCGGCCCAAAACTGCAGCTGCGGCGCTGACTACAGCTTCACCGCCTGGGAATTTGACACTCCCGGCACCTACTGGTTCTGGCTGGAAAGCCTGGACATGGTGGGGACAAGCGACTTCTTCGGCCCCGTCTCCGTGACCGTTGGCGCCACCCAGACCCCCGCCCTGCCGGAGCGCAGCAGCCTGGGCAGCGTCTATCCCAACCCCTTCGCCGGCGGCGCCACGGCCAGCATCCCCGTCGAGATCAAAGCCGGCGACAGCGGCGAGCTAAGCATCTACAACCTCTCCGGCCAGCGCGTGGCCTCCTTCCCAGTGCAGCAGGGCAGCCAAACCCTCTCCTGGAATGGCCTGGACCTCAGCGGCAAAGCCTGCGCCAGCGGCATCTATTTCTACCGCCTGAGCGCCGGCAATCACCAGGAAACCAAAAAACTCATCATCCTTAAATAATACCGTCTTCCATTCAGATAGAAGGACCCGGCCCCAGCGGCCGGGTTTTTTCCTGCCATGAAAAAAGCCTCTCTTTCAAACTGGGTGGGTAAAGCTCGGAAGGTCGACGTCCCCGTCGACCAAAAGCCCCAGGGCTTTGCTACCTCCTACGAACCAACTGCCTGGAGAAAGCCAGCTCCTGCGGAGCTTGGTCGACGAGGACGTCGACCTTCCATTCCTCAAAGAAAAAGCCCCTGCCAAAATGGGGCAGGGGCTTCAAATGGAGATCGGATCAGCCTGTCAGGCTTTCTTCCAGTGGAATTCCTTTTCCAGATAGAGGTAGAAGTTTTCCCGGTTGTGGGGCTTGTAGCTGTCTCCGGCTTTGTAATCCTTGCATTTTTGCTTGATGTCGGCCAGGTTGGCGTCGGTTTTTTCGCGACCATAAACCTTGAGGATATGAGCCATTTCGTGTTCCTGTTCGCAGGCAACGAGGTTCGCGTCTTGGTTTGCCATGTTTTACTCCTTGTTATTATATTGTTTGATAATATACTAATCCGCTTGGCTGGCGCTGGCAACTTTCCCGGTCATTTTGCGGCGCGGACGAGGGCTCACTTCACCAGGCGGTAAGTGGGATAAGCCAGATCGATTTTTCCTCGGCGCCAAAGCGGGTGAGGATCTGTTCCCAGATCTTCTCCGCGCCGCCCCTTCTTTTTCTGATCTCGGTCAGATACCTGATCGTGAGCATTACGCCGCTGTCTTCCACGGAGGTGTAAACAATGGGCGTGATGCTGCGGTAATAGATCAGGAATTTCCTGGCTGAGGCGATTATCTCCTGCTCGGCCTCCTTGATCATGGGGCCGGAATGCTCGTCGATGATGCTTTGCAATATGGCCTTGGCTTTCTGCCAATCGCTTTCAAAGGTGATCAATACCGGGATCTCGTTCCAGATGTATTTGAAACCCATGTCGAAATTGCACAGGGCCTGCTCGAACACCTTGCCGTTGGGGATGTGGATGATCCTGCCTGTGCTCTGGTCTGCCTGCACCCAGTTGCCGATCTCCAGGATGGAAAACTGAAAGACCCGGATGTCGATCACGTCTCCGGCATGCTCACCAACCTGGATGCGGTTTCCCACCACAAAAGGCTTTCTCCACAGGATAAAGATCCAGGCCACAAAATTGACCAGGGGGTCCCTCAGGGCGATGGCGATGCCGGCGCTCAGCAAACCCAGGAAAGTCGCGGCGGATTCGAAAGCCTGAAACCAGATCCTGCCCACCACCAGGATCCCCAGGGTCACCAACACATAGCCGATCGTCTTTTTGAGGTTGTAGCGCGTTTTGGGGTCTTCCACCCGCCGGTGCGTAATGCTCACCAGCAGCCAGTGGATCAGCCAAAACAGGGCGATAACCGCCACCGAACCAAGGATCTTGCGGATCATGGGATCCTGGATGAAGGGGATCAGGTCGTTCAGTTTTTCCATATCTTTTCCTGCCTTGTTTTAGGCTTTGGATTCCACACTTCTCACAGAGATCATCCCTGTCAAGATTTCTCTCACGGCCCGTCTTTGCCTGGGCTTGTATCCCGTTCTCCACTGGCTTTGGGGCCTTTTCCCGGTTTTTTTGCTTGACAGCACCGGGGCGTGACATTTTTGGGTCATTTTATCGCATAAAATCAAGCGATCCCGCTTTTTGGGATAAAGACAAGGTGACACCGATGGAGATCAGCAAAACCTACGCAGCAACTCAGATCGAGCCGAAATGGTATCGCTTCTGGGAGGATAAAGGCTATTTCAAGCCGGGCGGAGACGCGTCCAAACCGCCTTTCACCATTTTGATACCGCCGCCCAACGTGACCGGCATCCTGCACATCGGCCACGTGCTCAACAACACCCTGCAGGATGTGGTGGTGCGCTATCACAGGATGCTGGGCGAACCCACGCTCTGGCTGCCGGGCGTCGATCACGCCGGCATCGCCACCCAGAACATGGTGGAAAAGGAACTGGCCAAATCCGGCCAATCCCGCCACGACGTGGGCCGCGAGAAACTGCTGGAACTCATCTGGGCCTGGAAACAGGAAAAAGGCGACCGCATCATCGACCAGCTCAAGCTGCTGGGCTCTTCCTGCGATTGGGAGCGGCTGCGCTTCACCATGGACGACCAGCTTTCCCGCGCCGTGAAAGAGGTCTTCGTGAGCCTTTACGAGCAAGGCCTGATCTACAAGGGAAAATACATCATCAACTGGTGCCCGCGCTGCGTGACCGCCCTGGCCAACGACGAGGTGGAGCACGCCGACGAAACCGGCAAACTCTGGCATATCCGCTATCCCTTTGCCGACGGCAGCGGCCATCTGGTGGTGGCCACCACCCGGCCGGAAACCATGCTGGGCGATACCGCCGTGGCGGTGAATCCCAAGGATGAACGCTTTCAAAACCTGATCGGCAGGGAAGTGCGGCTGCCCCTCACCGGCAGAACCATCCCCGTGATCCCGGATGAGTATGTGGAGATGGAATTCGGCACCGGCTGCGTGAAAGTGACCCCCGCCCACGACCCCAACGACTTTGAGATCGGCCGCCGCCACGACCTGCCCCAGCTGCTGGTGATGGACGAGCACGGCGTGATGAACGCCGCCGCCGGGGCTGATTTTGAGGGTCTGGACCGCTTTGCCTGCCGGGAAAAGGTGGTGCAGCTGCTCACCGCGCAGGGCCTGCTGGAAAAGATCGAGAACCACGAGCACGCCGTGGGCCACTGCTACCGCTGCGACACGGCGATCGAGCCCTATCTTTCGGACCAGTGGTTCGTGAAGATGAAGCCTCTGGCCGGCCGCGCCATCGAGGTGGTGGAAAAGGGCGAAGTGCGCTTCCAGCCGGAACGCTGGACCAAAGTTTACATGCACTGGATGAACAACATCCGCGACTGGTGCATCTCCCGCCAGATCTGGTGGGGCCACCGCATCCCGGCCTATTACTGCCTGGAATGCGGCGCCATGGTGGTGGCGAAAGAGGCTCCGGCCGCCTGTCCGGATTGCGGCCACACGGCTTTCCGCCAGGATGAGGACGTGCTGGACACCTGGTTCTCCAGCTGGCTCTGGCCTTTCTCCACCCTCGGCTGGCCCGGCGAAACCGCGGACCTGAAACGCTTCCTGCCCACCCAGGTGCTGATCACCGCCCCGGAGATCATCTACCTCTGGGTGGCCCGCATGATCATGAGCACCCTGCATTTCAGGGATGTGATCCCCTTCGACACCGTCCTGCTGCACGGCACTGTGCGCGACGAACTGGGCCGCAAGATGAGCAAATCGCTGGGCAATTCGCCCGATCCCATCGACATCATCAACCAGGTGGGGGCCGACGCCCTCCGCTTTTCCATGGTCTTCGGCACCCCCAAAGGCGCCGATGTCATCTATTCCGACGCCATCCTGGAAACCGGGCGCAACTTCGCCAACAAGATCTGGAACGCCTACCGCTTCATCATGATGAACGTGGCCGAGGGCGAGAAGCTGCCGGCCAAAGAGGATCTGCGGCTGGAACTGGCCGACCGCTGGATCTACTCCCGGCTGAACGAAACCGCCCGCGAAGCCGCCGGACACTATCAGAACCTGAGGCTCAACGACGCCGGGCAGTGCGTGTTCCAGTTCATCTGGGACGAATTCTGCTCCTGGTATATCGAGCTGTCCAAAGACCGCCTCAATTCCGAGGATCCCGCCGCCCGCGGCACCGCGCTGTATATCCTGCTCGACGTGATGCAGTCCGCCATGCGCCTGCTGCATCCCATCATGCCCTTCATCACGGAAGAGATCTGGCAAAGCGTGAGTTGTGTGTTTCCCCAGCCGGAGGAGGCCCTCATCGTGGCCGCTTTCCCGGTCTGTGACGAAGCTTTGGTGGATCCCGCCATCGCCGATGACATGGCCTTCATGCAGCAGGCCATCTCCGCCGCCCGCAACCTGCGCAAGCAGATCAACCTCAACCCCGGTGCCAGGATCAACCTTGCCATCAGGGTCACTGCTGAGGAGCAGAAAGACCTCTTTGCCAGCTACGCAGCCTATTTCGGCAAACTGGCCAAGGTGGACGAACTCGAGGTGGCCACCGATCTGGCCAAACCGCCGGCCTCCATCGCCGCCGTGGTGCGCAACATCGAGATCTTCCTGCCCCTGACAGGGCTCATCGACCTCGAGGCGGAACGCGCCCGCCTGGGCAAACAGATCGAAAAAATGGAGAAGGAACTCGCCGGCGTGAACGCCAAACTCCAGAACCAGAACTTCCTGGCCAACGCCAAAGCCGAGGTGGTGGCCAATGAACGCCAGCGCTTTGCCGACCTCGGCACTAAACTGGACTTGACAAAAGAGCTGCTTAAGGATTTGAGGTAACCAGCAAACATTTTCCCGGCCCTTCCCAAAGGCCGGCACCGCGGCCCTGAAAGCCGCTTACAGCGATAGAGAGTGGGGCTATAGCTCAGTTGGGAGAGCGGAACGTTCGCAATGTTCAGGCCAGGGGTTCGAATCCCCTTAGCTCCACCACTCTTGCTTTCGCCGCCGGTTATTCCAGACCCCCTTTTTCCCACCCTCCCAGGCAAAAATCCAACATCGCCCCCAATATCAATACGGTATCAATACGGAATCAATACGGATTTCATCCGTAATGATTCCGTATTGATACCGTATTGATGCTTGGGGCCCAACCGTGGAAAATCAGATTGATCTGCCCCTGTTTATACTGATCGAAACCCTGAATGATACCCTGACTGATACTCTGAATGATGCCCCGTTTTACCCTGATGTGAAAGACGGAAGGCGGTGGCTTCAGCCACCGTTCCCGGGCATCAGCGGCCAAGGAGATACGATCTCCGGCGGTTTTAACCACCGGCTTGTTTTACCGCTTAGGGGCAGGCCGATACCAGTTCCGGTGGCTGAAGCCGACCGGACATCGTCTTTCTCATGCTCCGGTGTTTCGGAGCACGGTGGCTGAAGCCACCGCCTTCCGTCTTTCTACCAGGGACTAACTCTCCCTCACCATAACCTGTAACGCTCCGGGCCACACCTCCACAACAAATCTTCACTGAGAGCCGAGCTGACCGAAGCGCAGCAAATGATGACAGACAGGCCCGAACATGGGGAAATGCCAGCAATTTTGTGCTTGACAGAAGCGGCGCCGCGGATGAGGTTGCGAAATAGGATCATGCGAAGATTTTCGGCTTTCCTTCTGCTCGCGGCGCTGCTGATTGCGGCTCCCGCCCTGGCGCGGGCAAAAACCCCGCAGAGGGTGGTGCTGAAAGTTTTTGAGCTGCCGGATCCCCGCAAAACGGATGCCTATTCGCGGGCCAATCTGGCGGTGGTGGAGGCCTTCCGCGAGCGGTTCCCCCACATTGAGCTCAGGGCCTTTTCCGGCATCCAGATCGAAAACATGGACCTCGACGCCGGGCCGCTGATGGCCATCGCCGGAGGGGTGGCGCCGGATATCCTCTATGTGAATTTCCGCCAGAGCGACACCTATATCCAGAACAATTTCCTCTATCCGCTGGACGGATTTCTGGCTTCCGAAGACCCTGAAGCGCTGTCTCTGCGGGTGGAAAAGCCTGTCTGGCAGGTGATCCGCCGCGCGCGCAAGGGTGAACAGGCGCAAAAGACCTGGATGCTGCCCTACGAGACGCTGGTGCGGGTGCTGATGTACCGCAGGGACGTGTTTCGCCGGGCAGGGCTGGACCCGGACAAACCTCCCCGCACCTGGGACGAGTTTTATGCGTACGCGCGCCGGCTTACCGATCCGGAGCAGGGGGCCTGGGGCACGGTCTTGGCCTCCGGGCCTCAGGCTGCCTACGATTGGCTGCCTTTCTTGTGGGGCGCGGGCGGTGACGCGGTCACCTACGATCCCCAAATGCAGGAATGGCGGGCTTCTTTTGCCGGTCCCGAGGGTGTTCGGGCTCTGGAATTCTACCTGCGGCTCGTGGCCACCAAATGGCGTGACAACCAGGGCCGGGAACAGACCGGTTTCGCGCTGCGCGAAGGAGATTGGGGCTATCTCTGGCAGGAAGGCAAGATCGGCATGCGGATGGACTATCTTTCCCAGCAAAACCTTGGCGGAGCCTACGATCCGAACCTCTATGGCTTCGCGCCCGCCCCGGCCGGGCCTTCCGGACGCGGCGGCAGCGAGATCAACTGCCGCATGATGGGCATCTTTTCCGGGGCCGGGATCAGCAACAACTCCGGCCTGGGCGACCGCGATCCCGAGGCAGTGCGCCAGGCCGCCTGGGAATACATCCGCTTTTACGATTCCGAGCAGGCGCGCCGGATCCGCACGAAGGTGATGGTGGACAGCGGCTATGGGCGCATGCAAAACCCTGTGTTTCTTAAGCGTTACGGCTATGATGAATATCTGCGCTACGCGCCCGCTGGCTGGCTGGAAACCTTCGAGACCGCCATGCGCGAAGGGCGTCCGGAACCCTTTGGCGACAACTGCCAGAAGGTGTACGAATACATGACACATCCCCTTGAGGAGCTGGTGGCGCGGGACCTTAAGGGCAGGCTGCCACAGGACCAGGAGCAGCGGCGGAAGCAGATCGCGTCCGTGCTGAGCCAGGGTGAAGCGCGCACCAACCAGGAAATGATAGGCCGGATCCCGCCCGAGACCCAAGCCTTTCGGGAACGGCTGGCGATGCTGATCGCCAGCGTGATCCTGCTGGCCTTCTGCTTCACCCTCTGGCGGGTTTGGAAACTCCTCACCCCGGAAGCGAAAAGCTCTGCCAAATTGAGATTTAACCACCGCTTTTGGGTGGTGTTGCTGCTCGCCCCGGCGGTGCTTGCCGTTCTGGTCTGGAAATATCTGCCCATGGTTTCGGGCTCGGTGATGGCCTTTCAGGATTACCATATCGTGGGGGCCAGCCCCTGGATCGGTTTTGGCAATTTCGCCGCGGTGCTGTTTGATCCGGCCTGGTGGGCGGCTGTGGGTAAAACACTGTATTACATGGCCTTGCTGCTGGGGCTGGGGTTCCTGCCGCCGCTGGGCCTGGCCATTTTACTGCAGGAGGTTTCGCGGGGGAAAATGCTCTACCGGGTGATCTACTATCTGCCCGCGGTGATCAGCGGCGTGATCGTGATCTATCTCTGGAAGCTGCTTTACGACCCCTCCGACGCCGGCATCCTGAACCAGCTTCTGCTGGCCCTGGGCCTGCCCAAAAGCATGTGGATCAAAGACGAAACGCTGGCCATGCTCTGCGTGGTGTTGCCCACCGTCTGGGCGGGCGCGGGGCCGGGTTCGCTGATCTATCTGGCCGCGCTGAAAAACATCCCCCACGAGCTCTATGAGGCCGCGGACATCGATGGCGCCGGCTTCCGGGCCAAACTCCGCCACATCGTGCTGCCCAGCCTGAAAGGGCTGATCATCATCCAGTTCATCTCCGCCTTCATCGTGGCGGCGCAAAGCAGCGATTTCATTCTGGTGATGACCTTTGGCGGCCCGAATGAGGCCACCCGGGTGGCAGACCTGATGATCTTTGAGAAGGCCTATCTCTACCTCCGTTTTGGCTTGGCCACGGCGATGGCCTGGATCCTCAGCCTGCTGCTGATGGGCTTCACCGTCTGGCAGATCAAATATCTGTCCCGCATGGAGTTCCGCACCGCCAGAGATGACCGGGAGGCCGCATGAGCATCATTGGCAAAGTGGGGCGGCGCTCAACCAAGGTCCGGGCGCTGAACCTGAGCATCCACCTGGTGCTGCTCCTCGGCGCCATTACCATGGTCTATCCCTTTCTGCTGATGATCTCGGCCTCGCTGCGCAGCAACGTGGACAGCGGCCGCCTCAGCCTGCTGCCACAATATCTGCACAACGACGAGGCGCTGTTCCAGAAATACTTGGAATCCCGCTACAATGAAGAAAGCAGCCGTCTGGCGGACAACCATGCCGGACGCTGGCTCTCCTTTGCCGAGTCGCGTTTGCCTCAGAAGCTGCATCCCTCTCTGCTGAAGGATTGGCAGGAATTCCTGGCTGCCCGGCCGCAGTCAGTTTACGATTACTACGTGGCCGAACATTACGGAAGAGGGGTCTATCCGCTCAACCAGCGCCGCTACCGCAAACTGCTCCGGCAGGAAAACGGCAACGACCTTACCGCTTTCAACCGGCGCTACAACACCGGCGCCCAGAACTGGGAACAGATCGTGGTGGAGGAAAAGGAGATCCTGGGCCGCAACTACGTGAGCGTGAACGACGGCTATCTGGGCCGTTTCCAGGCTTTCAAGAAAGACGTCGGAGAGCGCCACCGCAACCATGTGAACCTCGACGGCGCCTTTGTGCAGATGGAGCTGGCCCCCGCTTACGGCGGCGATCTGGCCGCCTTCAACGCCGCCAGCGGTTTGGAGCTGAACTCTTGGCAGGAAGTGGTTTTGAGCGAGTTCTGCCCCGCGGAGGGAGATCCTCTGCGACCCGCCTGGCTACACTATGTGCGGGAAGCCCTGAACATCCATCACATCAGCCTTGATGCCTCTGCAGACCCCGCCTTTCAAGCCATGCTGCGGGAAAAATACGCCAGCATCTCGCTGCTCAACTCCACCTGGCACACAAGCTATGCGGATTTTAGCGCGGTGCGCGTCCCCAGGCAGATCCCGGACAGCGGCGCCATGGTGGAGGACCTCACCTGGTTCGTGGAAAACGCCACCGCGCCGGAACATCTGCGGGTGCGCAACCTGGGCAACGAATTCCGGGCCTGGCTGCGGGAAAAATACACGAACGTGGCGGCCCTTAACGCCTCCTGGGAGCAGGGTTTTGACCGCTGGGAGGAGATTCCGCTCCCGGCCACCACTCCGACGGATAATCTAGCCTGGCAAAGCGACTGGCTGGAATTTGCCCAGGGCCCGGGCCAAAGCTGGCTGGAATTGCTGCCCAGCGCTCAAAGCGAGTGGCTGCTTTTGCTTGCGCAGCGTTTCCCCGGGCAGGGCGGTAAACTGGATTTGGGGAAGGTAAACCAATATTTGGGAAGCAATTACAGATCCGAAGAAGATATCTATCCCAGTCCCCGCCTGCCCCGCGATCCCCACCCGGCAGAGCTTTGGCGGGAATTTGTGGCCCAGCGTTCCACTCCCCATCAGTTGAAGTTTTCGCCCGCAAAGGAAGCGGTGCAGACCTGGCGGGAATTTTTGCGGGCAAGATACGCTGCCACAGATAGCTTGAACCGCGCCTGGCATCTGGTCCCGACAAGCTTTGAGGATATCCCGCTACCCGTCCGGCAGATCGAGGCGCAAACCTTCCTGAAGCACAAAAGCGAGATCAAAAGGGAGTTTCTCACCCGCAATTACGCCATGGTGCTGGACCAGATGTTCAACGACGCCCGCTCCCTGCGCAACACTGCCATCTATACCCTGCTGGCCATCCTGCTGGCCGTTACCGTCAATCCCCTCGCGGCCTACGCCCTCAGCCGCTTCAAGCCCCGGCTCAGCTATCAGATCATCCTGCTGTTCATGCTCACCATGGCTTTCCCGGCGATGGTGATGGGCATTCCGAACTTCCTGATGCTAAAGCGTTTGAACCTGCTCAACACCTTTTGGGCGCTGGTGCTTCCCGCCGCCGCGGACGGATATTTCATCTTCCTGCTAAAAGGCTTTTTCGACAGCCTGCCGCGCGAGCTCTATGAAAGCGCCAGCCTCGACGGGGCCGGGGAATTCCGCCTCTTCTGGCAGTTCACGCTCTATCTTTCCAAACCCATCCTGGCCGTGATCGCCCTCGGAGCCTTCAACGCCGCCTACCGCAATTTCCTCTTCGCCTTCATCGTTTGCCAGGACCAAAGCATGTGGACCCTGATGGTGCACATCTACGAACTGATGCAGCGGGCCAGCCTCTCGGTGGGCTACGCGGCCCTGGTGATCGCCGCCATCCCCACTTTGGCGGTCTTCGTCTTCTTCCAGAATATCATCATCAAGGGGATCGTGATCCCGATGGAAAAATAAAGAGGTTTCAGATGCACAACGAAAAGATCCACCTCACCCGGATCAAACGCCTGCTGGAGCGGCAGAAACCGCTTCTGATCAAGGACAAGCTGCCCCTCGAGGCCGGATTTTCCGCCACCGGCGGGGATTTTCAGCCCCTGGCGCTCAACGCTGTCTGGGGCAAGCCTTGGCAGACCGGCTGGTTCCGGATCAGCGGCAGGATACCGGAAAGCTTTGCGGGCCAGGATTACAGGCTGCTCTTCGACTGCGACGGCGAGGCCTGCTTGCTGCTGGATGGAGTTCCATACCAGGGTTTCACGCCCAAGGTGGACTGGTATCACAAGGCCGCCAAGAATCTGCTGCCCCTGGCCTCCATCCGCAAGCCCGGAGAGGATCTCAGCCTGCTGATCGACGCCTCCGCCAACGACCTCTTCGGCGCGCAGAAAGAGGAATACCGCCTGCGCGAGTGCGCCCTTGTTACCTTTGATGAGCCTCTGTATCAAAGCTTGCTGGACATCGCCCTGCTGCTGGATCTGGCGGAAGCATTGCCCGAAAAAACTGTCCGCCGCCAGCGTCTGATCTTTGGCCTGGACCAGGTTTGCAATGCCTGGAACAGCGATCAGGAGAGGGTGAATGCCATCCTGGGCGACCTGCTGTCCGCGCCCGCCCATGCCAGCGCGCTCACCGCCTTCAGCGTGGGGCACGCGCATCTCGATCTGGCCTGGCTGTGGCCACTGAGAGAAACCCGGCGCAAGGGTGCCCGCACCTTCGCCAACGCGCTGAGGCTGCTGGAGCAATATCCCAGCTACGTATTCGGCGCTTCCCAGGCCCAGCTGTACCAGTGGATCAAAGCAGACCATCCCGCCCTTTACGCTCAGGTCAAGGAGCGGGTGAAAGAAGGCCGCTGGGAGATCCAGGGCGCTTCCTGGGTGGAGTTTGACACCAATCTCATCTCCGCGGAATCGATAATCCGCCAGTTCATGTATGGCAAACGCTTCTTCGAGAGCGAGTTCGGCCAGGCCCCCCGCGTTTTGTGGCTGCCCGACTGCTTCGGCTTTTCCGGCAATCTGCCCCAGTTCCTCAAAGGTTGCGGCGTGGATTGGTTCATCACCCAGAAACTAAGCTGGAACGAGACCAACACCTTTCCCCACCACCTCTTCGTTTGGGAGGGGATCGACGGTTCGCGGGTGCTGGCGCATCAGCTTCCCACCAACGATTACAACTTCTCGAACAACCCCTCCTCTTTTCTGGAAACGGAAAAACGCTATGCCCAGAGCGAGCTCTGCGACGCCTTTCTGAACCTCTACGGGATTGGCGACGGCGGCGGCGGGCCCACCCGCGACCACATCGAATATGGCCTGCGCCAGCAAAGCCTCGAGGGCGTGAGCAAATTCCGCAGCGCCAGCTCGGCGGATTTCTTCGCCCACCTCTCCGGGCTGGATCCCAGCCAGCTGCCGGTGGCCTATGGCGAGCTCTATCTGGAATTTCACCGCGGCACCTACACCACCCAGGCCCGCATGAAACAGGATAACCGCGGCAGCGAGAAGCTCCTGGCCGCGGCTGAGTTCATGGCCGTGCTGGCCGGACATGCCTATCCGGAACCGCTGCGGCGAATCTGGCAGGACACCCTGCTGCTGCAATTCCACGACATCATCCCCGGTTCTTCGATCACGCCGGTTTACGAGGATGCCCACACCATCAGCGCCGCCAATCACGCGCAGCTGAAGGACTACCTGGCCGCTACGGCGCGCGAGCTTGCGGATAGCGGAACACCTTGCCAGGAAGCCAGTTATCTGGTGTTCAACCCTTCCAACCAGGAACTGGATGAATGGCACGCCTTCCCCCAAGAACTCCAGGGCCTGGTGCCGCTGAATGAATACAGCACCGAACTGGCCTCTCTGGAAACGGAAAACGCCCTGTTGGCCAGGATCCGGGTACCGGCCTGGGGTTGCCTGCTGCTGCAATTCTCCCCAAACGGCTATCTGCCCAAAACCGAGGCCAGTACAGCTTCCCTGACCCTGGAGAACCGCTTTCTCAAGGCGGAATTGACCGAGACCGGCGGCATCAGATCCATCTGGGATAAAGAACTGGAGCGCGAACTGCTGATTTCGGAATCCAACCTGCTCCTGCTCTGGGAAGACGAGCCCAACAACTGGGGCGCCTGGGACATCAATCATTTCTATCGCGACACGGCACCCCAAACAGCCGGCGGCGCAACTTTAAACCAAGCCCTCAGTTTCACGCTGGAAGGGGAGTTCAGCCGCGTGGTGCAGGATATCCGCATCGGCAAATCCAGCCTGCGCCAGACCATCGAATTGCGCTGTGATGACCGCCTGCTGCGCGTCAGCCACGAGATCGCCTGGCAGGAAAAGCACAAAATGCTGCGCACGCATTGGTTCACCGCGGTGCACAATGGCATCGCCAGCTACGGCATCCAGGCCGGCGTGATCAAGCGCAGCAGCAAGCCTAAAAGCGCGGTCGAGGCAGCCCAGTTTGAGGTTCCCGCCCAACGCTTTGCGGACCTTTCCCAGCCGGATCACGGCTGCGCGCTGCTCTGCGACGTCAAATTCGGCTACCGCATCATGGACGGCCAGATGGAATTGAACCTCCTGCGCAGCCCCGCCGACGTCGATCCCACCGCCGATATCCACAGCCACAGCTACAGCTACGCCTTTTATCCCCACAGCGGCGATTACGAACACAGCGATGTTTTCCGCCAGGCCGAGCGCCTGGCCCACAGCCTGATCGTGGTGCCGCTGCAAACCCTGCCCGAAAAGTTGCCGCAGCCCCTGTTCCGCTTGGACAGCGACCACGTGAACCTGGATACGGTCAAGCCCGCGGAGGACGGCGGCGGCATCATCCTGCGCTTCCACGAATACAAGGGCCAAAGCGGCACCGCGCTGCTTTACTGCGCCCAAACCCAGTCCCAGGCAAGAGTTACCGACCTGCTGGAGCAACCGCTGGAAGCGGATCCGATCCAACTCGACCCCTACTATCCGCTCAGCCTGGAATTCCGGCCTTTCGAGGTGAAAACCATCCGTTTGGAGGAACTGCCATGATCCCCCGTCCAAAACAAATGCGCGTGTTCAAAAAGCGCTTCTGGATGACCTCCAGGATCGATTACCAGCGCAACGCGGAGCTGCCTGAGAAGCTCTTCCGCTTTCTCGCGGCGGACCTCGACGCTTACTATCACAAGCTGATCGGCGTGGGTTTCCTCGACGACGACCACAGCACGAGCGTCAGGTTCACCCTCGCCCCCTTCACCAGGAAAGTGCCGCCCGAATATTATTTCCTGAAGGTGGACACCCTGGACATCCAGATCCAGGCTGAATCGCCAAGCGGCCTCGTCCACGCGTTGCAAACCCTGAAACAGCACCTGTACCTGGCCTATTATTACGTCCAGGACGAGTTTGGCGAACCCGGCGACCTGCCCTGCCTGGAGATCCGGGACTGGCCCAGCTATCCCTGGCGGGGGCTGCATCTGGACGTGAGCCGACATTTCTTTGACTTCAGGTTCGTGCAGCGTTATCTGGACTGGATGTCGCGGTCCAAGCTGAACAAGTTTCACTGGCATCTTTCCGATGACCAGGGCTGGCGCCTCGAAAGCCGGAAATTCCCCCGCCTGCATGAAATCGGCGCCTGGCGCAAAGAGGCTGACGGCAGCGTCCACGGCGGCTGGTACACCCGCCGCCAGGTGCAGGCGGTGCTGGATCACGCGGCCCTGCGCGGGATCGAGGTGATCCCCGAGATCGACATCCCCGGCCACGCCATGGCGATACTGGCCGCCTATCCTGAACTGGCCTGCGTTCCGCGGGATTTCGAGGTCCCCTGCGTCTGGGGCATTTTCGAAGACATCCTCTGCGCCGGCAAGGATGAGGTGATCGATTTTTTGAAAGAGCTGTTCAGCGAAGTGGCGGAACTCTTTCCCGGCCAGTATGTGCATCTGGGCGGCGACGAAGCTCCCAAGCAGCGTTGGAAAGACTGCCCCCACTGCCAGGCCCGGATCAAAAACCAAGGCCTCGCCGGTGAGGAAGAGCTGCAGGGCTGGCTGGTGAAAACCCTCGCCCGGCACCTGCGGGGCCTGGGCAAAACGGTGATCGGATGGGACGAGATCCTGGACGGCCAACCGTGCCAGGATCCAGTGGTGATGGCCTGGCGCGGTGACGGGATCGACGCCGCCCGCAAAGCTCACGACAACGGCAACCGCTACATCCTCTGCCCCTACACCAAGCTCTATTTCGACGCCCGCAACAATGAGTACGAAACCATCGGCACCGACCAGATCATCCTTTGGGGCGATGTGCTCAAATTCCGGTTCCAGGACTACAGCTTTCAACGCAAGGAACTCCTGCTGGGAGCCCAGGCCAACGTCTGGACCGAACATCTGGCCAATAAAGCAGACCTGAAGGAAAAGGTTACCCATCGCCTTCGTCCCCTGGCGGAAATTCTCTGGAATGGCGAACCCGTCGAAGACGTCCGGGAATTCTGGGATCGCTGGAGAGATCTGAATTTCACGCTATGAAACGCCACCCCGGCAATCCGCTGATCACCAGGCGGGACATCGTTTCCAGCCATCCCGCCCTGCGCGACGTTTCCTCGGTCTTCAATCCCGGCGGCACTTGGTTCGAGGGGCAAATCCTCCTCCTGCTGCGGGTGCAGAACCGCGCCCGGGAAACCTTGTTCGTGAAAGCCTGGTCGGAAAATGGCGTGGAATTCCGCGTTGAGGGGGAACCGCTGCCGCTGCTGGGCTTGGAAGCCTGTCCCCACCTGATTTACCACGTTTACGATCCCCGCATCACCCATCTGGAAGGTATTTACCACGTGATCTGCGCCCTGGATACCGATCAGGGCTGCTGCCTGGGCTGGTTTTCCACTCCGGATTTTGCCGCTTTGGATTTTCGCGGCCTGGTTTCGGCTGCCGACACCCGCAACGGCGTCCTCTTCCCGGAGCGGATAGGCGGGCGCTATCTGAGGTTCGAACGCCCCAACACCACGATGATGGCCGACGGAGTTAAAACCGGGTCCCGCATAGTCTGCTCCTCATCGGAAGACCTGCTGAACTGGTCTGCCCAAGAGGAGGTGTTTTCCGGCCGGCCCCACTTTTGGGATGAACTGGTCGGTTCCGGTCCGCCGCCGCTGAAAACCGCGCAGGGTTGGCTGCACCTCTATCACGGCGTGGCCACCCATTTCGGAGCCGCAAATATCTATCAGGCAGGCGTTTCCCTGCATGATCTCAAGCGACCCTGGCTCACCCTCGCGAGGGGTAGATACAATGTTCTGGAACCCCGCGAAAGCCATGAACTCTGCGGCCAGGTGCCCAACGTGGTTTTCCCCACCGCCGCCCTGGCACTGCAAACCGACAGCCGCGGTTTTGTGGACCCAAGCTCCGATATATACGTTTATTACGGCGCGGCCGATACCTGCGTCTGCCTCGCCACCACCAACGTTGAAAAACTTTTGGAGGCCGTCCATGCGCCCTAAAACACTTGCCGCATTGTTGTTAACGCTCTGCGGAACCCTGTTCGCGGAGACTTTTCCCGTTCCGGGCCTGCCCTTCGCTCCGCTTTCCTATCCCTGTTTTCCAGCCCCTGAAACCCCGCGCATCGATGGCTGGATCGATGACCCCGCCTGGTCCGCCGCCCCTTGGAGCGCCAGCTTCACCGATATTGAGGGCAGCCTAAAACCCTCTCCCCACTTGGATACCAGGTTTAAAATGCTCTGGGACGGCGAGGGCCTCTACATCGCCGCCAGGCTGGAGGAACCGCAGCTCTGGGCCACCCTCACCGAGCACGACGCCGTGATCTTTTGGGACAACGACTTCGAGGTTTTCCTCGATCCGAACGGCGACACCCACCACTACTTCGAGCTGGAGATCAACGCCCTGAACACGCTTTGGGACCTCTTTCTGGTGCAGCCCTACCGCGACGAACACAGCTCCCTAAACGGCTGGGAAGCCCACGGCGCCAAAACCGCGGTCGGCCTCGAGGGCACCCTGAACGATCCTTCGGACCTCGACACAGCCTGGAACTTGGAGATCTTCCTGCCCTGGCAGGCTGTGGCTGAATTGGCTGGAACGTCCTGCCCGCCGCGCTCAGGCGACTACTGGCGGATCAATATCTCGCGGGTGCAGTGGACCACTGAAGTGGCGGAGGGCAACTATCGCAAAGTGGCCGGAATTCCTGAATTCAACTGGGTTTGGAGCCCTCAGGGCCTCATCAACATGCACTATCCGGAACGCTGGGGCCTGGTTTGGTTTATGGACGCCCCCAGTCCAGACCGCGCTTGGGAACCTTCCCTGCCCGAGATCCTGCCCGCGGAAGAATACCTGCGCCAGGTGTATTACGCCCAAAAACAACACCTGCTGGATCACGGCAGCTATTCCATCTCCACTTCTGAACTGGGCCTGGCTCCTTTTCACCACCGGGGAAAGATCCACCTGCCCCGGCTGGAAGCCACTTCCCGCTCCTTCTGCGCCACCCTGGAAACCGGGGACCTTCCCACCCTGGTCATCACGCAATCCGGACGCCTGATCCGGCTTCCGCTCCGGTGATCAATACGGTATCAATACGGAATCATTACGGATGAAATCCGTATTGATTCCGTATTGATACCGTATTGATATTGGGAGCCGTGCAGGATTAGGTGCTAATTCAGCTCTGTTTTTCCTGGCCGTCGTCCGGAGGAAGGGGGGATTCTTCTGGCGGCCAGCTGCTTTGCAGGGATTTTTGCTCGGGTGGCCAGTCTGCTTCCGGCGGTGCCTGATCCACAGCCTGGGGCTGCGGTTTCTTTTTACGCAGCAGGAAATAGAGGGCAACGCCCAACCCGGCAAGCAGAGGGAGCACCCAGAGCAGGGAACCGAGCTTTTTCGCCGCGGCCGCAGCGGGGCTGGGGACTTTGTATTGCAGATAGATTGAATCGCCCTCGGCGCCTTCGAATTCCCAACTGTAAACTCCCAGGGTGTCGTTCCGGACCTTGGCGTTGGTGCTCACCACCTCGAACGGGACTTTCCAGGTGACCTTGTTTTCCACTGCATTCGCCAGCATCACATCCTTTTCATCTTGCGGCGCGTTGTCGCCAGCTCTCCAAACTTTGAACACATCGGGTTTATAGGATATGGTAAACAAGCTGTGGCCGGTGGTCTTTTCCTCCCTCACCACAGACGGCAGAGGAGCTTTGGTGGTGTCCGCGAGCAAGGGAAACTCATTTAAATCTGATATCCGGGCGAAATGTTTTTCGGATTTGGAGCCCTTTGTCTGCTCATCCTCATAGGCAGTTGTTACCAAGCCATATTTGGCAAATCTGACCGAGTCCTCTTTGACAGTTGCAATATGGTCATCAGCATAGTACTCTTTGGTCACTTTGGTAATGAAGCTAAAATCCACGGAATTATCCTTGTTGACGGTGAACACGGATTCGGTGAAGACGCACCCCGCCAGCAGCAACGCGGCGCAGAGAACAAGGGTCAGGCGCATGAAACCTCCTTTGGTTTGAACCCTGATGGATTGTTTCATCCCTAGCAGGCGGCTGTGGACCGTCAAGCAAAAATTTCCTTGACGCCTGCAGGTTTGTGATAAAGGTTGGACGCAGGCGCTGGACGTGAGATATTTTCGGGAAGCGCAGACATAAGGTGCCACGAGCAAATAGATCATGAAATACATTCCGCCCTTCATCATCGCCAAGCTGCGGCGCGGGAAACTGCGCGGGCGGTTGTATGCCTATATCCTGGTTTGCGAACTGGCCAATCTCGGGCAGTTGACCGCTGGTTTTAAGGCCAGAGGCAAAAAGGGCGCGAAGGATTTAGCCCGGTGGCTGGACGAACTTTGGATGGAGCCGCTGGAGGAAGTTGAGCGGCGGGGCGGCCTGATCGCCAGATGGCAGGGAGATTCACTGTGGGCGCTGTTTCCCCAGGCCAGGCCGCGGGAGACGGTGGCGGCGCTGGAGTTCATCAGATCCACGTTCAGGCAGACCACCCTCAAGCGCGAAAAGCTGGGTGGACCGGTACCCCGGATCAAGCTGCTGGTCGGTTGCGGCCGCGTGGATTGGCAGATATTTTCCAATCAGTTGCAGCATGAATACACATTTTCTGGCCGGGAAGTGGACGCTCTGGAGCTGCTTCCGCGAGGGCGAAAACAATTGCTGCTTACGCCCGCGGCCTCAGCCAAACTGGGCGCGGCGGGTCTGCTGGACTGCAGAGGAAACCCGGTTCGAGGGATCAAGCCGAAATCCGCTGACCAGCCCAAATTGATTTCAGATGAGAACCTCGCCCTTCTGAGCAAGTTCGAGCATCCCCGCTTCCGCGACTGGGGTCCCGGAACAGATTTCCGCCAAGTGGCTTGCTGCCAGATCAAACTCAGGTGGGATGATCCCTCCGCCGTGGACCAACTGATCCAGGATATGGAACTGCTCGCCATCACCTTCGGCGCTTTCGTGCGCGGCGTTCACAGAAGCGGCAACGAATATACCGCCATAGCCTGGTTCGGTGTGCCCCGCATAGACAGCAAAGCGACTTACAACTCCTGCCGCGTGGCACTGGAAGCCAGCAAAAAATACCCCGCCATCAGGCACGGGATCGCTGTGGGGAAGGTGTTTGCGGGAAAAGTGGGGGGAGAGGATTTCAGCCGTTACGCTGTTTTTGGAGCGGTGGAAGAGCAGGCGCGGAAGTTGTGCGCGATGACTCAGCCAGGTGAAACGATCACCGACCAACAGATCCAGGCGGAATTGAGCGATCAGTTCAATTTCCTGCCTCTGGCGAAGTCCGGTCGTTCGCGTAAATCCGGTGACCCCCAAGTTTTCAAACTTGCCGGCATGCCCACTCCTGTCAAGACCAGAGGCATCTTTGTGGGCCGGAAAAAAGAACTGGCTGATTTGAAGACCCTCATCCGGCAGAGCCTGAAATGTGGAAACAACCTGTGCGTCCACATCTGCGGAACCCCGGGAATAGGCAAAACCCGGCTTTCCGAAGAATTGATCGCTTCCCTGAAGAATGATGCCGTCAATGTTTTCAAGCTGTGGTGCGATCCGGATCAGCCCCCGCTGGATCTGCTGAGCCAGCTGTTGAAGCAGCTCTTTCCCATCAGCGAAGATCCCGCCAGGGCCGGGGAGGAATTCAGCGCCCTCTGGCAAAACTGGGCCGGGAAAGACACGGATCTGCGGAGTCACAAAGCGTTCATAGGCAATCTGTTGGGCCTGCATTGGCCGGGTTCGGAGCTGGAACTGACGCCACCGGAACTGCGTGTGGCCAGGATCATGGACTCCTGCGCGCTGGTGCTGCGTGAAGCAGCCTCCCGCCAGCCGCTGCTCATCCAGATCGATGACCTGCAGTGGATCGACGGCCACTCCCGGGAGATCTTTGAACGCCTGGGCCAGGCAGGCATCAGACGCACCTGCATTATGGCCACGTCCCGCTATCTGGAGGATGGCTCCGTCCCCGAGCTGCGGGCCGAAAACTTCACTTCCCACAGGCTGGACCTTGGCCCGCTGAACCGACAGGACACCCTGGACCTGCACAAAACCTTGCTGGGGGTGGAAGCGCTGCCTCCCGCCACCGTTGAGATAATCAACCAGAAATCTGACGGCAATCCCTTCCTGGTGGAACAGGTGATCGCCCTGTGCCTGGAACTGGGGTTGGTGAACGCGCGGGGCGAACTGGACCTGCCGGAGGATTGGGAAAAATATGGCCTGACCGACATTCTGCTGCTGCGCATCGATCGCCTGGCCGCCAAAACCCGCGCCTGCCTTTTCAACGCCAGCGTTCTGGGCATGCGCTTCAATGTCCGGGTGTTGTCGCGGATGCTGAATTCCGACCCGCGTCGGGAATTGGCCGGAGGCGCCCAAAACCACATCTGGCAGGACCTCGGCGAGGTTCTGTACATCTTTTCCCACGTTCTCATCCAAGAAGCCGCCTACGCCCGCATCCAGGGCAAAGAACTGCCCCGCCTGCATCTCAGCGCCGCCCAGGCCATGGAATATGTGTTTGAACTGGAACTGGACGAACATGCCGCCGAGATCGCTCAGCACTATGAAAAAGCGGGCCATCGGGCCAAAGCCGCCGCCTACTACGACCGCGCCGCGGACCACGCCTGGGACAGCAGTTTTCTGGATCGCGCCGAAACGCTCTACTCCAGGGCGGTCGCCCTCAGCGCCGCCGCGGAAGGCAAAACCAGCGCCAACCACTGCGAGTACACCTTCCATCTGGCCCTGCTTTACCACTACATGCTGCGCCATAAGGAAGCGGAACCGCTCTATCTGGAAGTGAGGCGCCTGGCGCGCCGCATCCACGGCGAAGGATCCCCCGCCCTCAGTCCCTATCTGAACAACCTCGGCCGCTTCTATAAAGACACCGGGCGCTTTGCCGAGGGCGAAAAACTGCTGCGGCGCTCCCTGGCCATGGAGCGGGAAATGAACCCTGTGAGCTCCAATGTGGCGGACAGGATAAACAACCTGGGGCACATGCACGGAATTCGGAAGCAGTTTGACCAAGCCGAAAAACTATTTTTGGAAGCCCTGGAAATCATGGAAAAAAACTACTCTCCGGAGCATTTCTTCACCGGCACCTTATGCGGCAACCTGGGCGGGGTTTATTACCAACTGGGACGGCTGGAAGAAGCGCTCCCGCTGCTGGAACGGGCGGTGGAGATCACGCGCAAGAACCATGGTCCCGACCATCCGGTGACGGCCATCTATCTTAGCAATCTGGCCAAAGTGCATCTCGCCTTGAAAAACTTCGGGCAGGCTGAAACGCTCTTTCTCAAAGCCCTGGAAAACATCCTCGGACCCTTTGGGGAACTGCATCCCAAAACCCTGGTCGTGGTGGAACTGCTACAGGCTTTGTACACGGAAATGGGCGATCCGGCCCAGGCGAAATTTTACTCCCGCTGGCTGGGCCGGGGAAAACCGGTTGACGTTTGAGCCGAGGCGCGCCACCAGATTATCCGTTCCCTTAATATTTTTCAATTTCGCAACCTGGAGATTTAATCTCCTGACAAACAGGAGGTTAGAGCATATTATCCACAACTCCCCCAGCCGGTTGAACCAAAAATAGGGAAGATTTAGCTTGACAAAAAACACCTCCCTCTGAATATTGCAACCACAGACCCTACATAGAATGCCCTCCGAGTCCGTGGGGACGCCGCCCGGCGATCCCCACGGTTTTTTTATCTGCCCGGAAAGGGCTTTCTTCCTCCAGCCCCCTGCCTTGGTGCCGCTTTTCCAAATCAATTCCGGCCCCACCAGAAGACCAGCTGAGCCGAAACTGTTGCCTTTGGCCCGGTTCGGGATAGATTGTTTAACAGCCAGGGCGCCTGCCGGGCAGGTATTTTTCCCAGGCAGCAAGCCATGCAAGGAGCAAACCCAGATGCGCAAGATCAGATTGATAAAAAATGCCAGGCCCAGTATCGACGGCGCGGGAGTACACCTCTTCCGGGCCTTCGGCTTTGGCGACGAACGCCTGTTCGATCCCTTTTTGATGCTGGACGACTTTCGCAACGACGACACCCGCAACTATTTGCCGGGCTTTCCCTGGCATCCGCACCGGGGCATCGAGACCATCACCTACATGCTGGAAGGCAGCGCCGAACACTCCGACAGCATGGGCAACAGTGGCGTGATCGGCAAAGGCGACGTGCAGTGGATGACCGCCGGTAAGGGCGTCATTCATCAGGAAATGCCCAAACCGAATTCCCTGGGCCGGATGTATGGGTTTCAGCTCTGGACCAACCTGCCCAAGACAAAAAAGATGATGCCGCCCCGCTACCGCGACATCAAGGCGGCGGACATACCCCTGGTGAAAACAGCCTCCGGCGCCGAAGTGAAGGTGATCTGCGGCACCTATGAAGGCGTGAACGGCCCCACGCGCGACATCATCATCGAGCCCCAGTACTGGGATGTGTACGTCCCGCCCAGCACCCAGCTGGTGCTGCCCGCTCCCAGCGGCGAAACCTGTTTCCTCTATGCGTACGAAGGCGAGGCCAGCATCGGCGAACAGCCGGTGCGAAACCGCCAGACCGCCCTGCTGGACGACGGTGACGAGGTGGAGATCAATGCCTCCGGAGCCGGTTTCCGCATGCTCTTCCTGCGCGGCAAACCGCTAAACGAATCCATCTCCTGGCGCGGATCCATCGTGATGAACACCCGCGAGGAGATCGAAACCGCCTTCCGCGAATTGGAGAAAGGCACTTTTCTGAAGTGATCCTTGGCCGCGGCCTGCCTCCGCTGCGGAGAAGGGCTGCGGGTCCGATAGCGTGAAACCGCTGCGGCAGAATGTGGGTTGGGGACGTTTTTTTGGCTTCGGTTCCGCCAAAGGTTTTCATTGACACAAAAGCGGCACCAGCCAGATTGGAGCCGATGATTCAACAAGGGAGTTCACATGAAGAACAACAGCTCAGGCTGGGCGCCAACCATCACTCTGGCAAAGCTTTTTGAAGAGCAGAACCAGTTTTTTGACGCCCTGTCCGCCTATGAAATGATCAGCCAGACCGATTCTTCGGCGGCCGTGCGGGAAAGCATCGAAGCGCTGCACCAGCGCATTCTGAACGATCCCGCGAGCCGCTATGACCCCCGCATCGAGAAACTTTTCACTCCGGAGGAGCTGGCCTATCTGAGAATCCTGGACCACCAGGGGTTCGAAAATTTGGCCCGGGCCCGGGAAAAGCTGAATGAAGGCTCTTTGGGCGCGGACATCTATATTGAGGAAGACGAGGACTGGATGGACGGGGATGAGTTCGAGACGGACGCTCTGGCGCAGATCCTGCAGGAGATCGAGCAGCAGACCCAGTTGAACCTGGCCGAGGCGGTTCCCGACGCCCGGGAATTCACGGTGAAGGATCTGCTGATGGCGCTGCTGAGCAGATTTGACAAAGATCAGAGGCTCACCGACGTCCGGCTTAGCGATCTGGTGGCCGTGATCCTGGAGATGCAGGGACCCAAAGACAGATCCTGATGCCGGCCAAAGCTGAACCCAAATACAACAAGCTGTGCCAGCGCTGCCGGAAAAAATGCAAACAGGCCCAGAGCGTTACCGTGGTTTCCTGTCCGCATTTTGAGGCCAAGCCTGTGCAAATGGAGATCCCGCTCAAGTTTCCGCGCGGCCGCCCCAAGAAACTTCGCCCCTGAGGCCAGCATGCGCGTGATCACCGGCAAATACAAAGGCCGCAATCTCTTTTCCGTGGAAGGCAAAACCACCCGGCCCACCACCGCTTACAACCGGGCCATGATTTTCAGCGTGTACCCGGACCTGGAGGGGAAAAAGGTGCTTGACCTCTTTGCCGGAACCGGCTCCTATGGTCTGGAAGCCCTGTCACGGGGCGCGATTTGGGCGGATCTGGTGGAATTTGCCACCCCGGCGGTGGCGGTGATCCTCAAAAATGTGGCCCTGTTGGGTTGCGGAGCTGATTGCCACGTCTGGCGCAAACGCGCCGAGGCTTTTCTGAAGGGCACCAAAGACAGTTGGGACGTTATCTTTCTGGACCCCCCCTATGCCAAGGATCTGCTCAATCCCTGTCTGGACCTGATCTATCAGCGCCGGTTGCTGCTGCCTGGCGGAGTGGCCATTGCTGAACACAGTCCCCGGGAACCGGTGGCCGAAGCGCATCAAGGGCTGATCCTGACGGCCAAAACCGGCCGCACCAGCTGTTTCACGCTGCTCCGGGCTGAAGAATAGCCGAAACCCCAGCCATCGGCCATACCCCCCGTTCGGGTACTTAAAACTTCGTTTCCAGCCAGACTTGCACACGGGTTTGCACCCGGGCTTTCTGATCCTCGGACAACCTTTTCTCTAGCTTTTCCCGGTAGGATTGCGCTGTGTCGTTGCCGTTGGCTTCGGCCAGGGTGAACCAGAAGCTGGCTTCCTCATAATCGCGATCCACGCCTTCGCCGTTGGCATAGCAGACGCCCAGGTTGCTTTGGGCCATGGCGTGATCCTGTTGCGCGGCCAGCCGGTACCATTTCACCGCCTCCGCGAAGTCCTTCTTGACCCCGGTGCCGTTCTTGTAGCAGACCCCAATGGTGTTTTGCGCCTTGGGATAGCCCACTTCCGCGGCCAGCATGTACCAGCGCGCTGCTTCCGTCACATCCTTGGCCACGCCGCGTCCGTTCAGGTAAGCCACCCCCAGTCCGTACAAAGCCCGCGGATCGCCCTCTTCAGCCGCCATCAGCCACCAGCGCACGGCTTCCGTTTCGTCTTGGGACACCCCTTCACCCTTGTAATATTGCTCACCTATGTCGTACATCTCGCTGAAATTCTGTTCCCAAGTGGGTTTGGTGCGTTCCGGAAGGAATTGCGGGCTTGATTCCTCCGCCACGCTTTCCTCCTCCGGCTCATCCAAAGGCCACTGGCGAGGCGCCTGATCGTCTTCCGGTATGGCCCCGGGCATCGCCAGGATGCCTCTTCCGGGATCGGGAAGACTTGGCTGCGCGCCGGTTTCAGCCGCGAGGCGGTACCATCTGGCCGCTTCCCGGAAATCCTGGGTGACACCGTACCCGTTGTCGTAGCAGATGCCCAGATTGTACATGGCGCTGGAGTTTCCCTGCTCGGCGGCCAGGGTCCACCAGCGCACGGCCTCGGCGAGATCCTGGGTGACGCCCTCGCCCAGATAGTAGCAATAGCCAAGGTTGCACTGGGCGTTGGGATTGCCTTTGCGGGCGGATTCGCGGTACCACTTGAAGGCTTCCAGCTTGTTTTGGGGCAGGCCGAAACCGTTGTCGTAACACCAGCCCAGATTGTACTGCGCGAAGGCGTTGCCCTTCCGGGCCGAGATCCGCCACCATCTGGCGGCCTCACTGTCGTCTTTGGCCACACCTTCGCCTCTGTAATAACACCAGCCCAGATTGCACTGGGCGTCCGCGTGACCCTGATCTGCGGCTAGGGCGTACCATCTCACCGCTTCCCGCAGGTCACGCACCACGCCTTCGCCGTGATAGTAGCTCCAACCCAGCGAGTACTGGGCATCCGCGTTGCCGTTGAGCGCATCGCGCATCAGTTGGCTGCTGTAGGTAGCCTGGGCAAAGAGGGCAGCGGCCATGGCCAAGAGAGCCAGGACCAGGATCGTTTTTCGTGATATCAAGCTTCCAAACATAAGAAATAAACCAAATCCAAGCTTTGCTTTTGTGTCAAGCAGAAAATTTTGCAGGGCTTCAGAAGGAAACATCTTGACAGAAATCGTATCTTGTAAAACAAGATACCTTGTCTGACAAATATTTACTATGGCTTTGTCAAAGAAGGAGTTGGGATTGAAAGTGAATGCCAGGTTCACACTGGAAGTGATCTCCAAGCTGGACCCTCTACTGAATAATCCAGCTCGCCTGCAAGTGGTCTGGTTGCTTGCCCGCGGCGGGAGCATGGACTATCTGGACCTGATGCGGCTGACCGGTCTGAGCTCCGGCAATATCACCACCCATCTGCAGAAGCTGGTTCGGGCTTCATATATTCTGCAAACCAAGAGTTTTGTGGAAAACAGGCCACGGACCACTTTGCGCCTTACAGACATGGGCAAGGCGGCTTATGAAGCCTGGGGACGGCGTATCCTATACGCGCTGCCAGCCAGCCTTCAAAGAGAGCTTCTGCCCGGGCATCAGCATCTGTGGACGCTGACGGGAAAGCATTGGGACCCGGATGCTCACAATCGTTACTGTTACATCAATCTGGATAAAGGACTGAATCTCTGGCCGCCCATCACATGGTTCAGTCAATGAGTTACACCAACACCAACAAACAAGGAGTTGCCATGATCGAGACCATGAAAGCGATGCTCGGCAAGGTTGAGGCCGATTACGCCGACCTGCGCTACGAGACCAAAAGGGTCCAGCGCGTGGTGCTGAGCAAAAAAGAGGTCCGGAGTTACGGATCGAACTCCGGCGACGGCTATGTGCTGCGGGTGCTGCGCCAGGGCGGTTTTGCCACCGTCTGTTTCACCAAGCCGGAGCAGGCGGAGGAGGCCATCCGCAAGGCCGTGGAAAACGCCGATATTCTTAGCGCGCATCAGCTGAAAAAGAAACAGCTGGCCCCGGCCCCGGTGATCCGGGAAAGCGTGAAAGCCACGCTGCGGGAGGACCCGCGCCATATCCCTCTGGAGGAAAAGCTGGCATTGGTGAAGCACTATTCCGAGCTGCTTTTCGCCCAGCCGGACATCGCCAATGTTGAGCTGGAATACTACGATGTCCATCGCGACAAGTTTTTCATCAACAGCGAAGGCAGCGAGATCAACGAGGAACTGGTCACCACCAAACTGGGCGGCTCCATCATCAGCCAGGCTGGCGACCTCACCCAGACGGTGCGCATGGCTTTTGGCGGCAGCGACGGGTTTCAAAAAGTTCGCGACCGCGAGGATGAAGCCCTGCAGCGCGCAAAGATAGCCTCCGATCTGCTGAAGGCGGAGCCGGTGAAGGCCGGCACCTACAACATGGTGCTCAATCCCGGCATCGCGGGTGTCTTTACCCATGAGGCTTTCGGCCACTTTTCCGAAGCCGACATCGTGCGCAACCTGCCGGCCATGCGGGCCAAGATGCAGTTGGGAACAAAGATCGGCACGGATATCCTGAACATCACCGACAACGCCACCCTGGCCAACCAACTGGGATATTACAAATATGACGATGAGGGCGTGGCTGTGCGCGAAGTGAAGCTGATGACCGCGGGCGTGCTTACTGGCAGGCTGCATGACCGGTTCACGGCAGCCGAAATGGGCGAGCCCATCTCCGGGCACGCCATCGCTGAGGATTTTCGCTACGCCCCGATCGTGCGCATGGGAAACATCTTCATCGAACCAGGCGCTGCCAGCCTGGAAGAGCTGCTCGCCGCCCTCGGCGACGGGCTTTACATCTGCGACGCCATGGGCGGCCAGACCTCCGGCGAAAACTTCACTTTCGGCGCCAACCACGGCTACATCGTGAAGGGCGGCAAACTGGCCGGCATGATCCGCGACATCAACATCGTGGGCAACCTCTACCACACCCTGAACAGCGTGAAGCTGATCGGCAGCGACTTCGTGCTCAACGAATCAGGCGGCTGTGGCAAAGGCCAGACCAACATCCGCTCCTGCCTCGGCGGACCCAGCGTGCTGTTTGAAAATCTCACCGTAGGAGGCAAATGATGGACAAGCTGCTCAAACTCGCGTCCCTGGCCGCCGATCAGGCCGAAGTCTATTATCAGGAAGAAACAGTGGACAGCCTCGCCTTCAGCGATGGTAAACTCGACAACTGCGACAGCGCCCTCAGTTCCGGCATCGCCCTGCGCGTGATCAAAAACGGCAAAATGGGCCTGGCCCACACCCGCAACTTACTCAACCGCGAAGCCCTGGTGAAGCAGGCCCTGCTGAGCGCGGAGAACGGCGTGGAAGTGGACTTCCTGTTCCCCCACACCCAGGACCCGCCCCGTCTCGAGCTTTACAGACCAAGCATCGAAACAATCAGCAAGGAGAACCTGATCGAGAAAGGCAACCGGATCATCGACTACGTTCGCGCCCGGATCGAAGGCCAGATCAACGTCAGTTTCGGCTATGGGACCGGCAGCAGCGGGATCCTCAACAGCGCCGGCACCGAACTGAGTGCCAGGTTCTCAGGATTTTCCACCCAGGCCATGCTGGTCTTTCCCGGCACCGGCAGCGGGCTCTTCACCTTTAAAACCGGGCGCGACCTGCTGGAACTGCAAGAGGCCGATCTGGACGAACTGATCGAACTCTTCCAGCTCAGCCAGAACGAGATCGTGCCGCCCACCAAGAAGTTGCCCGTGATCTTCACCCCCATCTCGCTGTTCGCGCTGCTCTCCAGATTCAGCGCCGCGTCGTCACCGGTGAACATCTACAACCGGGTTTCGCCCCTCTGCGGCAAACTCGGCGAACAGATCGTCTCCGAAAAACTCAGCCTCAACCGCGAACCTTTCGATCTGGAACTGGGATCTGCCGCTAGTTTTGACGACGAGGGCACTCCCACCCGCCGGCTCACGCTCATCGACCGCGGCGTCTTCAGCGCCTTTCCCACCGACCTGAATTACGCTGCCAAAATGAATCTGGAACCCAACGGCTGCGCGGTTCGCCAGTCTGTGGAATCACTCCCGATGGCCCATGCCGGCAATCTGGCGCTGGCCCCAGGCGATGCAAGCATGGCGGAGATGATCTCCGGCATCAAAGAGGGAATCCTGGTCCAGTTCCTGATGGGGGCGCATTCCGGCAACGTTCTCTACGGCGATTATTCCGTCGGCGTTTCCACCGGCTTCATGGTAGAAAACGGCCGCATCACAGGCCGGGTGAAGGATTGCCTGCTCTCCGGCAATGCCTATGAAACCCTCTCCAACGTGGAGGCAGTGGAAAACAAGGCCCTGAACCTCGGTTCTCACAAACTCCCGTCCCTGCTCTGCAAGGACGTGAGCGTGGCGGGAAAATAATGCTGTAACCTAATCTCTGAAGGGGTGCCATACCGGTGCCCCTTCTATGTTTTGGCCAGTTCCGCCAGAAATTCGAACACCGGCCGGCCCACCGCGGGGTCAGCAATCCTCTCCGGATGCCACTGAATGCCCAAAACCATCTGTTCTGAGCTGTATTCCAGCGCTTCCACCATCCCGTCCCCAGTCCGCGCAACTATTTCCAAACCCGCTCCCACGCGCTGGGGATCGACGGCCTGATGGTGATTCGAATTCACCAGTATCCTTTCTTTTCCAAAGATCCGGGGTAGCCAGCGTCCGCCCAGGATCTCCACCTGATGGTACTTTTCACCGTAATGGTCATCAAGTTCAGGGATGTGCTGGATCAAGCCCCCGCCAAAATGGACGTTGAGCAGCTGCATCCCGGCGCAGATGCCCAGCAGCGGTTTTTTCAGCTCCAGCGCGGTTTCCAGCAGGGCCAGATCGCCTTTCACGCGGCGTTCGTGGGCCTCCTCAGTTTGGGGATGGGGGTTTTCGCCATACAAAGCCGGCGGATAATCCATCCCGCCAATGATGATCACCGCGCCCAGGGGCTCCAGATACTGGCGCAGCGCGACTTTATCGTCTGTGCAGGGCAGGGGGCAGGGCAGCGCCCCGGCGGCAACCACCGCGTCTATGTACTTGTCGCGCACGTGAAACTGATGATAGCTGCCCAACTGCATATAGTTCATGCTCAGGCCGATCAGGGGTCGTGGCATGGGATACCTCGCGTTCGTTGTTTGTCTCGCTCACCCATACTGCAGGGCCTAACCTGTCAAGCTGATTCTCGCCGAAAACACAATGTTTTGCCCTCTAAATCCTTAATCGCCCCGGTCAGGACGGTAAGGGTTGATATCCATGGCCAGGCAGGATCATGCTGTCGAAAAGTCAGGCGAAGATGGATAAGTGGCTAACAAACTAAACTTTAGGGCGTTTTATCGGGAGATAATTTGCAGAAAACAAAAGAGGGGCCAAACTCAGTTCAGCCAGGCGGGATCGATGTTGGGCGGGCTTTCGGGATCAGGGTCGTAGATCTCAAAATGTTCGGTGTCGAGCACATAGTAGATCTCGATCCCAGCCTTGCCAAAGGCGCGGTTGCTGATGGCGGTGATGGTGCCGTCGTTCGACCATTCGAAGCTGAATTGGTCGGTGTCGGCCTCCGCGGGGTCCATGAACGTGTCCAGGCTCATGGGCCAGTCGCCGTAGTCATCCTGCTCCCGGTATTCGCGGGCTTTTCTGGCGATGGTGCTGAAGCGGGGCCGGATCGCGCGGACGGCGTTTTCAGCCTCCCTGAGCTGCTGGGCGGCTATGTTGGCCTCGATCTCCTCCTCGCTGAGCGCTTCCTCTGCGGAAACCACTTCTTCGGCGGTTTCCTCTGCCACCGTTTCTTCAGCTCTGGGTTGGACGAGGTTGGGATTGATATCCAGCAATGCTTTGAGCGTGAAACCGAGCGTGGCCAGGATGATGGCGATGATGAGGATGACGAGGAAGGCGCGCAGGCCGGCCGGCATTTTCTTTTTAGGGGCCGGAGGAATGGGTGTGGGGGCCACAGGCGCGATGGGAACAGGTTTATCGGTAAAGGGCAGGGCGGTGGTGATGGAACCCAGGGAACCGGTATCCAGGGCTTTGATGGCATCGGCAGCGCTGGGGCGCAGCGAAGGTTCTTTGGCGGTCATAGCGTACAGCAGGTCCACGATGAGGTCGGACATGTAGGGGTAATGCTCCCTTGGATGGGGCAGGGGGCGCTCCACGATCTCTTTTTCGATGAGGAAATCACTCTCGGTTTCGGTGCTGAAGGGCAGGCGCCCGGTGAGCATCTCGTAGAGGACCACGCCGGTGGAATAGATGTCCGAACGGCTGTCCACATCGCGCGGCGAGCGCACCTGCTCCGGGCTCATGTAATAGATGGTGCCCAGCCGCGAGCCGGTGAGGGTGGACTGCGGGTTGGCCAGAATGCGGGCCACGCCGAAATCCAGGATCTTGAGATCATCGCGGTCGCCGATCATGATGTTCGAGGGCTTGATGTCGCGGTGAACCACACCCTTGGTTTGGGCGTAATCCAGGGCGGCCAGGATCTGGCGGAGGATGCGGCGGGTGCGCTGTTCCGGCACGGGGCCGATGGTGGCGATGAGGTCGCGCAGAGTTTGCCCTTCGGCATATTCCATCACCATGAAATAGCTTTCCTGCTCCAGGAAAAAGGTGAAGAGGCCAACGATGTGGGGATGCTGAAGTTGAGACAGGATGCGGGCTTCATTGATGAAGCGCTGGCGGAAATGCTCCTGATGGGTCACGGCCGGATCGAGCATCTTGATGGCGACCTTGCGCCCCAGCAGCTCTTCCTCGGCGGCGTAAACCTTGCCCATGCCGCCTTCGCCGATATAGTCCAGCACGCGGTAGTTGCGGATGAGGTCGCCGGGTTTGAGGATCATTTGAGGACGCGGCCGCCTTTTTTCGCGCTGTCGGTTTTCACGGCGGCCACCTCAGCCTTGATGGAGTTCAGGGAATCGTAAACTCCCTCAAGGTTGCCCAGCGCCGTGTCGTAGTCGCTGAGGGCCTGGTCCACCGAGCTGTCTATGGTCTCATCTGTCTTCAGACTGTCCAGGGGTGATTTATCGCCCGTGTTGCCAAATTCTTTGAGTAGGTCTATCCCCTGCTTCACGAAATCCTTGGCCTCCGGAGCCTTGCTGGCCAGCTCCAGTTCGTTCTCGCGCAGCTTCAATTCAACCTTGGCCTGGGTCAGTTGCATCTCCGCCTCGCTGATCCGGGCCAGATGCTCCGGCTGGCTCTGCAAATATTCGTAGCGAGAGTTGAAGTCCTTTTCCGTGATGCTGGTGCTGGCGGTGCGCAGGATCTTTCCGGCTTCGTTGCCGGTGGATGGCAGGGTCTGCGGTTCGCCCACCTTCACGTCCAGCAGGCAATAGGCCTGAAGCTGGGACATATCCTTGCCAAACACAGACGGAGCCTTGGCCAGCAGGTCCTCCAGCGTTTCCAGCTGGGACCGGCGTGAAGACATTTCGGGTTCTTCCACGGATTTGATGCTGTAGGTGTATTCTGTTTGGATGTTGAAGGTTTCGCCGCTGCCGGCGGAAATGTCGTCCCAGAAGAGAAAGTAAGCTCCGGTGAGCAGACCGGCCACGCCCAGTACGATGAGGCTGATCAGCAGCGCGGGCGGGAATTTTTTGGGTTTGGGCGCCTCCTGCTGATAGAAGACCGGGGCCGGACGGGGATAGGTGCCGGACGGGGTTCCGGAAAAGGCGGCAACAACTGAGTTCCAGTCCAGTTCAGCGATCCCGCCCAGGGAAACTCTGTCGCCGGGACGGACCAACGCGCTGGTAACCCTCTGTCCGTTCACCTGGATGCCGTTTAGCGAGTTCTGGTCTGTGATCCGGTACTGCGAGCCCTCGCGGGTGATCACGGCGTGCAGCCGCGAGATGCGTTCGTGGTTCACAACGATGTCGTTTCCAGCGTCACGGCCGATCCGCAGCTGCCGGGAAGGGTTGACAGGTTTGCCGCAGACAACGCAGAAGCTGCTGTCCGCCTCGATCTCCGCTCCGCAATTGATGCACTTCATGGTTCTGATCTCTCCGTTTTGTGTGGTCAGGCTTTGTTCAGGCTGATGCCGTAGGGCCCCAGCAGGATGCGGCCGCGCAGGCGGGCAAAGCGTTCGGGTTTGTTGAAGAGTTGGTCGGCGTTGGCCGCGTCGTATTTTTTGTAGAGCTCGCGCGCGGCAGACCAGGTCTGGTCGTCCACCGGGGAAGTGCCGGAGGCGATGAATTTGCTTTCCCAGCCTTCTTTGGCCAGGTTGAATTTGCCGGAGGAGCGCAGCACGGCGATGGCCATCAAGGCGGTGATGTCTTCGGCTTTGAGGTTGGGCACATATTGATAAGCCAGCTTGGCATAGTCCAGATAGATGGTCTGGCCGGGAACGATGTAGATCACCTGGTTGGCTTCGGATTTGCCGATGAATTGGAGGTTTTTGGCCTGGGCGGTTTTATTGCTCATGGCGTTAAATGCTTCCAGATAGGGGTTTTGCGCCGCGTAAGGCCCCAGCCGGCTGGCGATGGTGGCTTCGTCCACCACCAGTTTGGGATCGATGGCCTTCTCAGGAGTCTCCTTGCCCTTGTTCTTCTGTTCCTCTTTGAGGCGTTTCTTTTCCTCTTTGGCCAGGCGTTTGGCCTCGGCCTTGGCCGCTTTCAGGGAATCGCGGGCCGCCGCCACTTCTGGAGAGGGCGGCACCTGGATGGACCTGGCATACCAGAACACGGCGCCCAGAAACACCATCAATGTGGCAATCAGGGCCAGAGGCGGCAGGATCTTTTTCTTGCGCGGGACGGGAAGCTCCTCGCTGAGCGTGAAGGGCGAGCATTGCTGCACCTGCACGATCTGGATGGTGATGTTGTCGCTTCCGCCGCGGTCGTTGGCCATTTCCACCAGGTTCTGGCAGGCGATCTGGGGTTCCTCTTCCATCTGCTGCTGCAGTTCGCTGTCTTTCACATACTCCGTGAGGCCGTCCGAGCAGAGCAGGAAAACGTCATCCTGCTGAAGGATGTGAGGCCCGGAGATGTCCGGCGCGAAGCTGGTGTGGCCGATGGCCTTGGTGATGAAATTGCGGCGGGGATGGGTGGCGGCCTGTTCCTGCGTGATGATGCCGCTTTCCACCATCATCTGCACTTCGGAGTGGTCTTTGGTGAGCTGAATGATCGAGCCGCCGCGGCTGAGGTATATCCGGCTGTCACCGCAGTGGGCGATGTAATAGCTAACGCCGTGGATCAGCAGCAGCACCAGCGTGGTGCCCATGCCCGTGAGCTCCGGCTCCAGCTCCACCCGCTCGTTGATCTTTTGCTGGGCGAAATCTATGCCCTGGGCAATCACGGTCAGCTCTTCGCCGGGAATGTAATTGGTCTCGAAATATTTGCGGATGCTCTCCACGGCCAGGCGCGACGCGACTTCGCCGCCCTCGTGGCCGCCCATGCCGTCACAGACCAGGAAAAGGTCGCCGAATTCGCCCTGAAAATGGCCAAAATAGTCTTCGTTCTTGGTGCGGGCCGGATTTCTGCCAATATCCGAGATGTTCGCGTTCCGAAGGCGGACGGTGTTCTTTTGCATAAGTCACTCCCTGCGTATTCAATTCTCCATGCGGAGGGGTTTTTCCATGTCAATTCACACGGCCACACATTCCGCAATATGTCAAGTTTTTATTTTGGCCGGGCCAGTTCTGGCGGCCTGAGCCCGGTTTAGCAGGCAGGGCAGGCTGGATAACGGCCATGGAGAGTAAGTAAAAACTTCAATTTGGCTCATCGAAAACTTCAAATGGCCATATCCTGGCAATAATCTACCGGCAACCATGAATTGCGCAAGGCATAGAGCGTTGCAATCAAAGCGTAATGTGAATACATCGTTATGGAGGGTTGTTTCCACGGGTTACGTCCAGGTGCTTTGATAAACTCCCATAACTGAAGTCTGTGATAATCCCAACACCTCTGGAATGGTCTGATTTAGTCGATGTCCAAGCCCGAAGCGATATCATTTTAACTGGCTCTCTTTCAAATCGGGTGGGTAAAGCCCAGATGCGGAATACGATAGCGTGAGGGTGAAGTGGCCGGGGACCCTGCGAAGAAGCGAAACGGTGCCCTCTGGCCATAAAGGCCATTTCCCGGGTCCCGGACGCGCCTCCCGCCTGATAGCCGCGTTTGATGCGATGATCAAGCGGGGAGCGTGGGAGGGGGATGGAAGCGAGCGCTCAAGGCGTGACTGACAGGACATAGAGGTGGGTAAGCATTTCTGTCGCCTCCAGGCTTTACCCACCCGGTTTGAAAAAGTGCCTTATAACTACGTACTAAATACTGCAATATCACCAAATGTCCAAGTGAGCTAAGTTAGAGGTTTTGAATGACTCTTTGCATCGGTAAAAGAGCTCTCTGTTGAGTCCCAAATGTTGGTGTAAATTCCAACTCATTGTTTCTCCGGTTGTTTGAGGGCATCTGATATCCCTCGTTACTCACAATCTATGTAAGGCCAAGCGACCAATTGCATTGTTTTCATCTTGTAGATCCAAGTCAAGTTCTTTTTCATAAATAATCTACCTTGCTGCG
>Ga0265295_1001100_pt1 | contig 49539 bp, 45 predicted proteins | sample Munlansysbiofilm_FD_192503 | JGI IMG/M metagenome (GOLD analysis project Ga0265295, IMG submission 192503) | Leachate microbial communities from a municipal landfill in Southern Ontario, Canada - Methane capture system biofilm | ecosystem: Engineered > Solid waste > Landfill > Unclassified ...
TAAAACACTTAGCTAAGTATGTGTTTAATATCGCTTCCCTACGCCGGTATAACCCGGATCAGGTTCCAAGGGTCGCTCAAAAGAGCTCTCAGTGGAATAGTCCACTCCCCCAGCTTCTAGTTGTTCGGTCACCCTAAGACATCTATGGGAAGGTGTCAACTGCCTGCGTAGAATAACTTTACACCTGTCGATGCAACATGGTACAAGAAACACCATTCGATCAGGGGGGGAAATCAGTTCAAATAGAGCTGTGCTCCCGCTCTCTAACATGCTTATTTAACCCTTCAGTACATATCATATCTGACCATGCATTATGCGCATCGCCCCACCCGGGTAGAAATAGATCTGGCTGCTCTACGATATAACTATATGCAGCTTCGCAGGCGCACTGCCCCTGATGTGGATATTTTGGCGGTGGTGAAGGCCGATGCATATGGGCACGGCGCGGTTTTTGTCGCTCAGACTCTGCAGGATGCTGGGGCATCCATGTTCGGTGTTGCCATCGCCGAGGAGGGGCTTGAACTGCGGCGCGCGGGGATAATAAAACCTATTCTGGTGCTGGGGGGAGTGTGGCCAGGGCAAGAAGATACTGTCTTGACCGAGCGTATGCACACCACGGTGTTTGAGTATGCCCAGTTGGAACGCCTTAACAGTGCGGCAAAACGCCAGGGGCGTAGATGCGCGTGCCATATCAAACTTGATACGGGGATGGGTCGCCTCGGACTTCAAGCAGAAGATCTTCCTCCGTTTCTTGCGCAACTCAAGCATTTTCCTCACATAGATGTGGTAGGGGTGATGAGCCATATGGCTCTGGCAGATGAGCCGGAACACCCCCATAACGCCACCCAGGTTGAGGCGTTTGTGCGCGGAGTGCAACAGATTCGGGCGGCAGGATTTACACCACGTTATATCCATACTTGCAACAGCGCCGCCAGCTTTGCGCCTCCTACAACCATGTGTAATCTACTGCGTCCAGGGATATCCTTGTACGGGGGACAGCCTCTCGCTGCTACGCGGCTTGATTTGCGCCCAGTGATGAATTTTCGTACCCAGATTGCGCACCTAAAGTGGCTCCCGTGCGGGAGCGGTGTCTCCTACGGACAGCATTTTGTCACCACTCGACCCACCCTGGTTGCAATAGTGCCGGTGGGATATGCAGATGGATACAATCGTCTGTTATCCAACGGTTTTGAAGCTATTGTAAATAAATGCAAGGTACCAGTGATTGGCAATGTGTGCATGGATTGGACCATGCTGGATGTAACCGATGTCCCAGAAGTTGTAGAGTACACCGATGTCACTCTGTTGGGGTGCGAAGGGGATGTGTGTGTGTATGGCGAAGATTGGGCCGAGCGTATTGGAACTATCTCCTATGAGGTGTTTTGTCAGGTGAGTAAACGGGTACCGCGCGTGTATCTGCCCAGCACTGCCGCTGACAGCGTCTCCAGCTCAGAGTGTGAAATGTGCGGACACAAGAGTGTAGAACAGCCTGATGCTCAGGGGAACGGTTGAGATGTGCGGGGCTAATGATGCACTGATGGTTGCCCTCGATATGGGTACCACCACCCTTGTGGGGCAGCTTATTGCTCAGTCTGGAACTGTGTGCGCGCAAACAGCAGTGTTTAACCCCCAGCAGGCATATGGTCAGGATATAATTCGCCGTCTCGAACATGCCACCACGCCAAAAGGTAGCGAACAACTACGTGAGGCGCTGATGCGTGGCGTAACCGAGGTGCTTAATCTTTTGTGTCAGGATGCCGGGGTTGAAATGTCGGCGCTGCACCGGGCGGTTGCGGCAGGAAATTCAGGTATCAGCATCCTTGCCCAAGGAGGTAATGTTGCACCGCTTCTGCGCCCCCCGTATCGTCCTGATTCATGCGCTGGAATTAATCTGCATGTGCCCGGACTACAGGTGCCGCTGTATCTGTTTCCCCTGGCGGGTGGCTACGTGGGGGGAGATTTGCTTGCGGTACTATATGCCTTGGATAATCCCACGTCTGGCTCCTTAATCGTAGATGTGGGAACCAACGCAGAAATGGCACTTTTTGACGGCATACGCTGGCTGGCAACCTCGGTTGCAGCAGGGCCGGCATTCGAAGGTGGCAACCTTAGCTGCGGCATGCCGGCTCGGGCAGGTGCCGTACGTGGCGTACGCGTTGAGGATGAGCGCTTCTGCCTCGATATCATTCCTGCAGCGCACTCTCGTGGCAAACATGTGCCCCCACTGGGCCTATGTGGCAGTGGAGTGGTGGAAACCCTGGCGACAGCATTGGAACATGGTCTGATCGGGGCTGATGGCACCATTGCCAATCCAGATGCGGTGGACACCAACCTGGTGCGCTACATAGGTTTTCAGCCTGACAAGGCAGAAGGTTCACGCGCTGGAGCTGCAGAGGAGGGGCAGGCCTATATACGAGTGTATCGGGATGCGCGGGTGGATCTGCGCCTGACGCAGGAGGATATCCGCCAGTTTCAGCTCGCCAAAGGGGCAGTATATGCTGGAGCAGAGTGCCTTATGCAGCGCGCTGGGCTCGAACCCGCTGCGCTCCAACGTGTATATATCACTGGTGCTCTGGGAGGAGCGATCCGCCCACAGATGCTGAATACAATTGCCCTGCTACCCGAATACATGATAAAAAAGGTTGAGTTTATCCGCGATGGGGTGTTGCACGGACTGGCGCGGTTTCTGCGAAGGGAACAGGGAAGCTGCGAGGTGGAAAAACTACAAGCGCAAATCAAGCTCTATCCCCTCTCTGGAACTCCCGCATTTGAGAGCGCCTTTGTCAACGCCCTGAACTTCTGAAATCTTTTTTATACTTGTAACTCGATTGGAATCCGGAAAAACAAAGAGACGATTCTAATTAAAGCTTTCGTCGCTAGCGTTTAAAAACTATATTGCAGCGTGTGGAGGCAGGATTTCTCTTGTCTGTTCGCGTATAAACACGTAAACATAAGCGTCCTAGTCTGATTTGACGCAAAGCGTACCAAATTCAATACATTGGGAAAGGATTCAACATGGCTGTTATCAAACGCGCACTTATAAGCGTTTCCGACAAAGAGGGTATAGTAGATTTTGCCCGCATGCTGGCTGATTTCGGGGTGGAGATTCTCTCTACCGGCGGCACCGCGACCCTGTTGCGCGCGCAGGGGGTTAAGGTAAAAGATGTGGCAGACTATACCGGATTCCCTGAAATGCTTGACGGCCGCGTAAAGACCCTGCACCCCAAGATTCATGGTGCTCTGTTGGGCTTGCGGGATAATCCCGCGCATACCGACAAGATGAAGGAGCACGGAATCGAACCCATTGATATGGTTGTGGTGAATTTGTATCCGTTTGAAGCTACCGTTGCCAAAGAGGACTGTACCCTCGCGGATGCAATCGAAAATATTGATATCGGCGGTCCCACCATGTTGCGCAGTGCAGCAAAAAACAACCGTTTTGTCACCGTTGTGGTGGACACTGACGACTATGCAAACATTGCAGAAGAGATGCGCGCTAATGGTGGCGCGGTATCGGAACAGACCAACTTTTGCCTTGCGGTAAAGGTGTATCAGCATACTGCTGCCTACGATGGTGCCATCTCCAACTGGCTCGGATGCCGCACTGGCGCTGAACAAACCCAGTTTCCCTCTGCCCTTACCCTGCAATTCGAACAGAAACAGATTATGCGCTACGGAGAAAATCCGCATCAGAATGCGGCTTTTTACGTGGAAAAAGGCAATACACAGGCCAATGTGGCAACCGCTACTCAGTTGCAGGGCAAGGAGTTGTCTTACAACAACATTGGCGACACTGATGCGGCGCTGGAGTGCATTAAACAGTTTGATGAGTTCCCTGCGTGTGTAATTGTTAAACATGCAAATCCGTGTGGAGTTGCGCTTGGCGACGATCTCCTCAGCGCGTATGAGCGTGCCTTCAGTACCGATCCTGAATCAGCATTCGGTGGGATTATCGCGTTCAACCGCACCTTGGATGTAGCAACCGCAAAGGCGATCGTAGAGCGCCAGTTTGTAGAGGTTATTATCGCCCCGCAGGTATCTGCAGAAGCGGTAGAGGTGGTGAAGGGGAAGAAAAATGTGCGCCTGCTCGTGTGCGGTTCTTGGACTGGGCAAAACCCCAGCAGACTCGAGTACAAGCGCGTCAACGGGGGACTTCTGGTGCAGGACCTGGATCAGGACCTGACCCTAGAGATGAAGGTGGTGAGTAAACGCCAGCCCACAGAGAAAGAGATGGAAGATATGCTCTTTAGCTGGCGGGTGGCGAAATTTGTGAAGTCCAACGCGATTGTGTACGCTCGTGATGGGATGACCATTGGGGTTGGAGCGGGACAGATGAGCCGGGTGAATTCCGCGCGCATTGCCGCGATCAAAGCGGAGCACGCTGGTCTCGAAGTGAAAGGCTCAGCCATGGCATCAGATGCGTTTTTTCCCTTTCGTGACGGGCTCGACAATGCCGCCAAGGAGGGAGTTACTGCGGTAATTCAGCCGGGTGGATCCATTCGCGATCAGGAAGTTATCGCTGCAGCCGACGAGCATGACATTGCCATGGTGTTTACCGGTATGCGTCATTTCCGCCATTAAGCGCACACAACGGCGGCAGATATACAGCACACAAGCAACGTGGGTCCGACACTAAGACCTCGGAAGCTAACGGCAGCAGGAGAAATTGATGAAGATTCTGATAGTAGGTGGCGGTGGTCGTGAACATGCACTAGCATGGAAAATCGCCCAGTCTGAACAGGTAGATAAAATCTACTGTGCTCCGGGTAATCCAGGCATTGCCGAGCACGCAGAACTTGTCCCCATTGCGGTAGATGAAATCGATGCGCTGTACGAATTTGCACGCTCGAAGCAGATCGATCTGACCGTGGTGGGGCCAGAACTTCCCCTTACTCTGGGGATAGCGGATACGTTTCGCGCCGGAGGGTTGGATGTGTTTGGCCCGAGTAAAGCGGCGGCCCAACTTGAAGGAAGTAAGGGCTTTTCCAAAGATCTCATGCAGAAATACTCCATCCCTACTGCAGCGTACGCTTCTTTTACTGAGCGCGATGCCGCCGTGGCATATGTTCGTGCGCAAGGCGCCCCAATTGTGGTGAAGGCCGATGGCCTGGCTGCTGGCAAAGGGGTGATTCTGGCACAGACTGAAGCAGAAGCCATTGAGGCGATTGATGAAATTTTGCTGCAGCGCAAATTTGGTGCTGCCGGCGATGCTGTCGTGATTGAGGAGTTTCTCTATGGCGAAGAAGCATCGTTCTTTGCCTTTACTGACGGAAAAAACATTCTGCCGCTGGCCTCATCCCAAGACCACAAACAGATTTTCGACGGCGATCAAGGCCCCAATACTGGAGGGATGGGAGCGTATTCTCCTGCACCAGTAGTTACCGCGGCCTTGTACCAGCGCATTGTTGCGGAAGTGGTGCAGCCCACTATCGATGGCATGGCCGCAGAGGGGACCCCCTACCAGGGGATTCTGTTTGTAGGGCTGATGATTGATGGAGAAAACTTTAAGGTACTCGAATTTAACGCCCGTTTCGGCGACCCCGAAGCGCAGCCGCTCCTGTGCCGGATGAAGTCCGACCTAGTGCCGGTACTGCAGGCGTGTGCACGCGGTGAACTCAACGTATCCGAGCTTGAATGGTACGAGCGTGCTGCCGTATGCGTGGTGTTGGCTGCGGGTGGATATCCCGACAGTTATACCAAGGGAGACAAGATCAGCGGCATTGACGCTGCTAACGCTATCGAAGGGGTACATGTGTTTCAGGCCGGAACCGCAACACAGGAGGGCCACATTGTAACCGCAGGGGGACGTGTTCTTGGTGTTACCGGCTGGGCTGACACTATTGAAGCGGCGATTGAGAAAGCTTATGTCGGCGCGGCAAAGATCAGCTGGGACGGCATGCAGATGCGCCGCGATATTGGACAGAAAGCCTTGAAACGCGCGTAGTACCTAACAACATTGTTAATCGGGAAGATTAAAGCTGTATTGTTCAGAGTTCTGCCACGTAAAGTTAACTACTGATTTTGAATAAGGATCTAGCCGTATGGGAAAACCAGTAATTGGAATACTAATGGGGAGTGATTCTGACTACGAGGTGATGCGTGAAGCAGCCCGTGCGCTACAGGGGTTTGACGTAGCGTTCGAAATGCTTGTGTCTAGCGCCCACCGCTCACCGCAGCGCACTCTAGAGTATGCCGCTAGCGCGCGTGAGCGTGGCATCCGTGCCTTTATAGTTGGAGCTGGAGCTGCCGCGCATCTGGCCGGGGTGGTTGCATCCAAAACAACCCTGCCGGTGATCGCTGTCCCCATTGACAGCACCGCCCTCAAAGGGCTCGATGCACTGCTCGCAACGGTACAGATGCCGGGAGGGATCCCTGTGGCGAGCATGGCGATCGGCAAAGCCGGAGCAAAGAATGCAGGTCTGTTTGCGGTACAATTGCTAGCCGCTACCGATGCAGATTTGGCCGCACGCCTAGATGCGTCTCGTACTGTCATGGCTAAAGAAGTTGCAGAAAAGAGTGAAAGCTTACAACAGCGTCTAAAAGCAGACGGACTGGCATAACTTTTAACCACAGCTGGCGCGACGGAGGCAGCGCCCGCACCAGCGAAGGAGAACTAGAATCTTGAGCAAAAAACAGCGCAGTATATTGACAACTATATGGGATTTTTTCTGTTCCCTGAAATTGTCGATCTTTATCCTGATAACTTTGGCGATTACCTCCATTATTGGGACCGTAATCCAACAGAACCAGACCAAAGAACACTATCTTAAGGTCTATAGTCCAGATACCTATGAACTTCTCAATACCCTGCAGATGTTCGATATGTACCATTCCACATGGTTTGTCGGGCTCCTGATTTTATTTTGTGTCAACCTTATCTGTTGCTCTATCAAGCGCCTGCCACGGGTATGGAAGATGGTTTACCATCCCACCTTGGTGCCGAGCAATAGCGTACTAGAGGCATTCTCCAATACCACAGAGCGCAATGTACGCGGGAACTTGAGCGAAGTGCGTGCCCGGATGGAAGTGTTTGTTAAAGAACATTTTGCACCGACACGCTGCACCGAAACCGACGCCGGCGTGTATCTGTATGCAGAGAAGAATAAATACGCGCGCTTTGGGGTATATGTTACCCACCTGTCAATTTTGATAATTTTTGTTGGGGCTATTATTGGTAATGTCTTTGGCTACAAAGCCTACGTCAACATCCCGGAAGGTGGTTCTGTAGACAAAGTGTGGCTGCGCAGTGGCGAGCCAGTTGATCTTGGGTTTAAGGTGGCGTGTGAAGATTTCTCCGTGAGCTTCTATCAAAACTCGCAGCGTCCCAAGGAATACAAAAGTATCCTTACGGTGATTGACGATGGTGAAGTGGTAGTGGATAAGCGCCCCATTATAGTAAACGATCCTCTAACCTACAATGGCATCACCTTCTACCAGTCAAGCTATGGCCCCGCAGGTTCGGAGATCATGACCATCAAGGTAAAGCTCCGTGGCGAGGATAAAGCACAGGCGTTTACTTTGAGCCGGGGTGAAAGAGCGCAGCTGCCCGATGGAACTAGTGTAATCGCGGCCGACTTTACCCAATCATATCGAAATTTTGGTCCTGCAGCACGACTTACGGTACAAAAGGTGGGTGAAGCTGCCACCTCCGTAATTGTATTCAAAAACTTCCCCGAGTTTGACCAGCAGCGCAAAGGCACCTATTTGTTTTCTCTTGAAGACTTTGATCAGCGCTATTATACGGGACTCCAGGCTACTAAAGACCCGGGTGTCTGGGTTGTGTGGTTTGGGTGTACCCTCCTAGTGGTGGGGAGTCTGATAGCGTTCTTTGTTGCTCATCGACGTATGTGGGTTGTCCTGCGCGAAAAAGACGGCAAGGTGCATGTACGCCTGGTTGGAACCTCGCACCGCAATCAGCCCGCCTTTGAGCTTTACTTCGATGAACTTAAAGAAGCTTTTAACAAATATCTGGCGTAAGCCCGTTAGAATACAAAAGGGGTATCTACCATGACTAGTGGAGCATTATTTAATTTCGTAACTATCGGCTACTTTGCCGCAATGGTACTGTTCATTGGGTTTCTGGCCACGCGCAATTTCGGCGTAGCGCGTCTTGCAAGTTGGACTGCAATAGGCAGTTTTATGGTGCAAACTGTGGGGATCGGCCTGCGCTGGTACGAGACGTATCAGATTCCTGGGGGGGAAGGATACGCCCCCATGTCGAACCTGTATGAGTCTATCGTATTCTTTGCCTGGACCATTCTCCTTATCTATATCCTCATAGAATGGAAATATAAGCAAAAGGCTGTGGGCGCATTTGTGTTGCCCTTTGCATTTTTAGCCATGTCGTGGGCACAGCTTTCCCTCGACTCCAGCATCTCCCCTCTGGTGCCGGCACTGCAGAGTAACTGGCTCACCTACCACGTAATCACGTGCTTCCTCGGCTATGCTGCGTTTGCCGTGGCGTGTGGGGTTTCGATCATGTACCTGATAAAGGTGCGTAAAGAAGAGAGTGCAGATGGTAAAGCAGGGGGAGTTTTAAGTCTGTTCCCCAGCGCTAAGATCCTTGATGATATGAACTACAAATCGATCATGATCGGTTTTCCGCTCCTCACCTTGGGGATTATAACTGGTGCCGCCTGGGCTAACTACGCCTGGGGTACCTACTGGAGCTGGGACCCCAAGGAAACTTGGAGTCTGATCGTATGGTTCATCTACGCCGCATTTTTACACGCCCGTATCACTCGTGGCTGGGCTGGACAGCGCGCCGCCTACCTCTCCATCATCGGCTTTGCGGCCACAATATTCTGCTACTTGGGGGTTAATCTCCTCCTTTCAGGGCTCCACTCCTACGGATCCTGAGCAGACTAGGTAGTTGAACAGAAATACAGCAAAAGGCCCGTTCTCCGTTGGAGGCGGGCCTTTTTGCTCTCACTGCGAGACGCTTTAAACGGTAAGATAGCAGCGCGGTGTTTCAGAGCAAAATGGTCAATTTCGCTTGAGACCAAGGGTCAAGCTTTATCAGGAATATTTGCCTTAGCCATAATTGCGTCACCCCTATTGCGCTGTTGTCTGCAATTCCTCCGTTTCGCAATACCGCTCGCGTAGTTGAGCCAGCTGTTTTTTCTGCTACATTACTTTTGTCCACATGGGTTGCGCCTTTGCTGATTGACACTCAGGTTTATAAGTATATGCAATAACTGTTCAGCCATCTGTTACAGATGGACTTGAAGCGGCAGGGTGGTTTGATGTTGAGCTTGCTCCAGCAGATTGGGCGCTTATTTCTTATTTTTTCAAGGGTACCGAATCGTTATGGCTTCAGACCAGATGCTGATCATTATATTGCTGCTGCTCACTATGGGAGCTTACATCTGGGGGCGATGGCGGCATGATCTTGTCGCTATGGGGGCCTTGCTTGCGGGGGTAGGTTTCGGTCTCATCCCTGCGGCAGAAGCCTTCAGCGGCTTCGGTCATCCCGCAGTAATTACTGTAGCCTGTGTGTTGATCATTGGCTATGGACTGCAGACGACTGGGGCGGTAAAGATCATCACCCGCCACGCTCTTCCCTCCACCGCCAGTGTAACCTTAAGCATCCTTTCTCTGTGTATGCTAGCCGCGCTATTGTCAGCTTTTATGAACAATGTTGGGGCATTAGCATTGTTGATGCCGGTAGCAATTCGGATTGCGGAGAAAAAAAAGCTTCCGCCCGGTAAAGTCCTGATGCCGCTCTCTTTTGCCTCCATTCTGGGGGGGACGATGACTTTGATCGGTACCCCGCCCAACCTGATTGTGGCAGGATTCCGTGCCGATGCGGGGTTCGGGAGCTATGCCATGTTTGATTTTCTCCCGGTGGGAGCAGCACTGACTGTGGGCGGTGTGGCATTTATCGGTTTTATCGGTTGGCATTTGGTGCCAAAGCGTAAGCAGCAAGAGGGTGGAGGCTTTGACACAGGAATGTATCTGAGTGAAGTGCGCGTAGATAAAAACAGCAAGGCAGAAGGAAAGCGCATTTACGAGGTGGAGCGGATGTTGGATGATGCTGATGCTCAGGTGGTGGGATTTGTGCGTTATGATCTTAGCGTTACGGCGCCCAATCCACGCTATGTATTGCGCGCCGGAGATGTTCTAGTTGTAGAGGCAGAGCCGGTGGCGCTGGCAGAGCTTCTGGCCGATTTGAACCTCAGGCTTGAGGAGGATGTCGCGGCAGAAGAAAAGGGAACGGCAGAAGCGCAGCAAGATGCTGCGCCGCCAAAAAATGTTGCAGCTCATGGAGAGGAAGAGAGTAACACCCAAGAAGAGGTGGCCGCGCAAGAAGAGGTGGTTATTCAGGAGCTGGTGGTTTTGCCCAGCGCTATGCTGGCGGGGCGCAGCGCAACCGATGTTTCTCTGCGCACCCGTTACGGGATTAACCTCCTTGCGATTTCGCGCACCGGCAGGCGTTCGATAAAACGGCTGCGCTCCACCCAGATTCGCCCCGGCGATGTACTCCTCATGCGGGGTGAACCCCAAGCACTTTCCGCCTTTGCCAGTTATTACGGCTGCCTCCCCCTGGCAGAACGTGATATCCGCGTGCCGCAGGGCAAGAAAGCGCTGCAGGCGATGCTGGTTATAAGCGTGGCCGTTCTTGCGGCAGCTTTCGCCTTGGTGCCAGTAGCGGTAGCCTTTGCTGCCGGAGTGTTCGCCTATATCGCCCTGCGCATTGTCCCCCTCCGCGCGCTATACACTGCTATCGACTGGCCGGTAATTGTCCTGCTCGCGGCCATGCTGCCAGTTGCTGGAGCTATGGCATCTACCGGCGCAGCGGACCTGATAGCCAACGTGCTTTTCGGAACTATCGCCCACGGAGATGCTGTAGTTGCGTTGGTGCTGATCCTTGCTGCCACCATGCTGATGACCGATTTTATGAACAACGCCGCTACTGCGGCAGTGATGTGTCCTATTGCGTTAAGTACGGCATCCCAACTTAGCGCAAACCCCGATCCGTTCCTGATGGCGGTAGCGGTAGGGGCTTCTTGTGCTTTTCTAACCCCCATCGGGCATCAGAACAACACGCTAATTCTCGGCCCTGGGGGGTTCAGGTTCGGCGATTACTGGCGCATGGGTCTTCCTACTGATCTGCTCGTTATTGCAATCAGTATCCCCATGCTCCTGTGGGTGTGGCCACTTTAGGGCGCGATGGTCAAAATCTCTTGGTAGCTTCGCGGTGGATGGAAATGCGCGTAATAGTCTAAAAATCCCAAAGCCCACCTTCGGTTGAGGTGGGCTTTGGAGAGGGAGCAACGGAACTTTTTTATTTACGGCTGATCTGCTTTGACAGGTAGCGCTGCACCCCCATCTGTTCAATCTGGTCCTGTTGCTCTTCGATCCAGTCGAGGTGTTGTTCCTCATCCTTAAGGATCTGCTCAAGCATCGATTTGGTACCGTTGTCGCCAACTTCCGTGGCGAGCTTGATGGTGTCGTTGTACTTTTGGATGGCATCAACTTCGGCAATGCTGTCGTACTTGTGCATCTCCTCTACTTGTTTTCCAATGGTGATCTTGCCAAGATTGGAGACAATCGGTCTCCCTTCAAGGAAAAGGATGCGCTCAATTAACTGTTCTGCGTGTTTCATCTCCTGGATAGAGCGTTGTTTGATTTCATCCTGCAAGGTGCCATAGCCCCAGTCTTCACACATTTCCGCATGAACAAAATACTGGTTAATCGCACCTAGTTCTTCGGCAAGACGATTGTTGAGCTCATCAATAAGTTGCGGATTTCCCTTCATGCCTAGCCCCTTTCGTTAAAGATTCAAGATTGAAAACCTGTTATTTTCCAAGTGTACCCGCTGGGGCTTGAATTTCAACTATTAGCCAACTGTTCGCCCACTGATTATTCAAGGATTCTCAGAGCCAGTTGCGTTTGCGAAAGAAGCGTAACATCACCACGGCAACTACAATTAAAACACCCCAGAATATAAAATAGCTGTAGCGATAGTGGAGCTCAGGTAGGTATGTAAAGTTGGTGCCATAGACCCCGGCGATGAAAGTCAGGGGAATAAACACCGCAGAAAAAATGGTGAGCACGCGCATAATATCGTTGAGGCGATTGCTGATCCCAGTATTGTAGATTTGTAGATAGTCGGTGAGCATGTCGCGGTAGGTTTCTATGATCTCTACACTCTGGGTGGAAAGATCGAGCAGGTCTTTAAGAAATGGGACACTGCTGTCTTGAATTAGATCGTTGTCGAGCTTGCTCAATTGAAGTATAAATTCGCGGGCGGGGCGCGAGGTTTTGCGCAGATAGTTGATCTCGCGCTTGAAAAGGTTGATCTTTTCCAGAACTTCGCGGTTAGGGTCGGTGATTATTTCGCTTTCGAGATTTTCTATCTCTTCGCCCAGGCGTTCGATAGAGGAGATATAGTTGTCTGTTACGGTGTCGAGAAGAGCGTACGCCAGGTAGTCGCTCCCGCTTTTGCGGATCCGCCCGCGCTGCTTTCGAATGCGTTCTCGCACCGGGTTGAAGGTGTCGCCTGGTTGCTCCTGAAATGTGAGGACAAAAGAATCCCCCATGACGATGCTCAATTGCTCGCTGCGGATAACCCTGTTCTCCTGATCGTAGTGCAGCATCTTCAAAACAAAGTAGAGGTAGTGGTCGAACTCCTCCATCTTGGGACGCTGCCCTGTATGCAAGATATCTTCAATAGTGAGGGGATGGAGATTAAAACGGGTGCCAATAGCTTTGATTGCTTTTGGGTCGTGAAGCCCGGTAATATCGACCCACTGAACTGCAATGCCGCTCGTGGCAGGACTCCAGTCTTCTGCCGCGACGATTGTGCCTTCCTCCACTGTAGTTGGGGAATAGCACATCGATCTAAGCGTGGTTTCGGAGACTTTTTGCACCCCTATAAAAAGTGCAGAGCCTGGAGGTTGTCCAAGAGACGCCTCTTTTTTCTTTAAAAATCTGGCCATGACATGTTTCCTTCTGCATGTGCTTTGAGTGTGGTTTCTCCTCAAGGGAGCACGCATGTGGATTAGTGGTTTTATTTAGCGACCCATTCTATCTTCCCTGTCTCCAATGTACACCCAGAATCGTTATTTCGCGGGGATGATGGAAGGGGGAAAGCAGGCGTATGGATGAACAAATAAACAGAATAGCGTTGGCACAGAAATTGGTACATCCCGATGAGACCTTGACTCAGTTGCGCTCTGGTGGTCTGCAACTGATTCAAGCTGAAAAAGGATACCGCTTCTCGCTTGATCCGGTGCTGCTTGCCCACTTTGTCACCATAAAACCAGGAGAGCGCGTCTTAGATATGGGCTGTGGTTGTGGTGTGATTGCGCTACTTCTTGCGCGCAGAGTTAAGGATAGTGAGGTGGTGGGAGTAGAAGTTCAGGCGCAGCAAGCAGATCGGGCGCGGCGCAATGTACGTTTGAACGCGCTGGAAGCGCGGGTGCAGATTGAGGTTGGGGATATCCGTACTTGGGGGCAGGGGCAAGAGGATGAATTTGAGCGGGTAGTGTGTAATCCGCCGTTTCGTGCCAGCTGTCAGGGGAGGATTTCGCGCGGAGAGGAGCGTCGCGTCTCCAGACACGAAATACACGGAGCCTTGCGCGATTTTGTCCGCATTGGTGCACAACTGTTGCGCAAAGATGGAACCTTGAGTATGGTTCATCTGCCCGAGCGTTTGGCGGATATTATGCTGGAGATGCGTACCTGTGGAGTTGAGCCGAAACGGATGCGCATGGTACATAGCCGCAGCGCAGAAGGGGCGCGCCTGGTGCTTATAGAAGGGCGGCGTCATGGGCGCCCCGGACTTGAGGTGGAAGCGCCTCTGTATATATATGCAGATGATGGAGATGGAGGGGAGCCAGAGGGGACTGAGGGCAGGGCACCACAGCGCAACTACACTGTCGAGGTGGCGGGATACTACGATTTTTGTTGAGAACCCGCTTCGATGCGGCGCAGTTTGTCCAGGCGTTTTTGTTTGCTCAGGAGTTGAAACATAGCGTTGCGCACCCCCAGATCTTTAATCGCGCTCACCATCCGCTCCACTTTCTGGGTCTCCATAGCGCTGAGCTCCGGCAGCACCAGTTCTGGCTCCGGTTCTCTGCGAAGTGGCGCCTCTGGTGGCTTGCGGCGTAGATACATGCTCTCAATGGGGGTGCAGTTAAGCTCCCGATTTATCTTGGCAAGAATTTGTGGCTTGAGCAGTTGGAGCTGCTGCATCCATACTGCATGGTCCACCCGCACCTCTAGGACATTGTTGCGGATACTTGCAGGACGGGCATGGGCGGCGATCTGTGCCCCAACAACCTTGTCCCAGATGAACCACACTTGGTGCTGCTCGATGCGCGGCGCAATCCCCATGTCGCTGAACAGTGCTTTGACAAGGGTGCGGGTGGTGGCGCCAAATCCTGGGGCGGAAAATCTAGTGCTCATGGGTTATACCTGCGGCGTACCCACCCCCCGCTGAGCTGTCCGACTACGGCACATGCAAGGGTGAACGGAATGATCTGCCAGCTGAAGCCAAATATGACCCGCAGCCACACAATGAAGGGGATGGAGCAGTGGATGTAAAAAAACCACAGCAATGAACCCTTGCGCGTGCTCTGGCGCAGATATCCGAACACCACATTGCTCAGCAGAGCAAAGGTGAGGAGTTCTGTTAGATGAATCCAGTAGTAAGACACAGTTGTGGTCGCTGTCCTGGGAGTTAAAGCTGGCATGAAAAAGGTGTGAGCGGATACGCAATACAAAACGCAAGTTTCTTTCACCTGTAACGCAGCACTTTAGACATTTACCTGTCCGCTGTCAATCGACACAGATAAGACACGACGTAAAAGGATTTAGCAATATGAAAATGGTTGAGGCGCACCACCGTCTGCTGGTGTTTAATTCAGTTCACCGTGTAATGGTGGCCGAGCAAAAATTGATAGATAAATTCGACATTCTGCTGCTGCCGGTTCCGGCCGCAATCTCTGCTGACTGTGGCATGGTGCTGCGCATCTCTTCCACGGATGAAGAGCAAGTGGTGTCGCTCTTATGTGCCGCCAAATTACAACCTTTCAGTATATATACCCTCGCGGAGGATGGATATGTGCAGGTTGGGGAATTTTCTTGACAACAACAGGGGGGCTAACTATAGTCACCGTTTGCTATTTTAGAATAATTGCCTGAACTAATGGGGTAGGGATGTTTGACGGTTTAAGTGACAAGCTAGATTCGGTGTTTAGTAAACTGCGTGGACAGGGGCGCCTGAGCGAAGCGCAGGTTATTGAAGCATTGCGAGAGGTGCGTCTTGTTCTTCTCGAAGCTGATGTAAACTTCAGGGTAGTTAAAGATTTCATCGCTGCGGTGCAGGAGCGTGCCACCGGCGCTGATGTTCTTAAAAGTCTCACCCCAGATCAGCAGATTATAAAGATCGTGCGCGCTGAGCTTGGGCGCTTGATGGGGGAGGGCGAGGATAACCAGCTCAACCTCGCTGCTAGCCCGCCAGTAACTCTGATGCTTTGTGGTTTGCAGGGTGCGGGTAAGACCACCACCTGTGGTAAGCTCGCGAAGCGGCTGCGCAGCGAGAAACGCAAACCCCTGATGGTTCCTGCAGACGTGCACCGGCCCGCGGCAATTGAGCAGCTCAAAACCTTGGGACGTCAGCTCGAGATTGATGTGTACGACTCCGATCCGAGTCAGAGTCCGGTCGATATTTGTACTCAGGCACATACATATGCTGCGAACCATGGCTACGACACCCTGATTCTTGATACTGCTGGGCGTCTGCACATTGATGACACCCTCATGGCAGAACTTGAGCAGATCAAGGCGGCACTTGAGCCGCGCGAGATTCTGTTTGTGGCGGATGCCATGACTGGGCAGGATGCGGTCAATGTGGTCAAAGAGTTTGACACGCGTCTCAATATCACTGGAGTTATCCTCACCAAGCTTGATGGTGATGCGCGCGGCGGTGCTGCACTGTCGGTGCGCGCCGTAACCGGAAAGCCGATAAAATTTGTGGGGGTGGGAGAAAAACTTGACGCGCTGGAGGTGTTTCATGCCGACCGCATGGCGCAGCGCATTCTCGATATGGGGGATGTCCTCTCTCTGATCGAAAAGGCGGAGGCCTCCATTGATAAAGATGAAGCGGCGCGCATGGAAGAGGCGATGCGCACCGAAGGTTTTACCCTAGAGACCTTTCGGGATCAGTTGCAGATGATCAAAAAAATGGGCTCCATGAGCTCGCTGATGAAGATGATCCCCGGCATGAACAAAGCCATGAAAAAAGCGAGTGGGATGCAGATCCCAGATAAAGAACTGCAGAAGATCGAGGCGATCATTTCCTCCATGACTCCGCGTGAGCGCCGTAATCATAAGCTTATTAATGGTTCCCGTCGGTTGCGCATTGCCAAGGGCAGTGGTACCCGAATTCAGGATGTGAATCAGCTGCTGAAGCGCTTTACTGAAGCGCAGAAGATGATGAAAAAAATGCAGAAGATGGGGCCGAATGGCCTGAAGAATATGCTCGGAGGAGCTGGGTCCAAGCTCCCCTTTTAATGCAGAAGGTGTTGTTGGATGTTTTTCGCGCAGGGCAGAAGCCCTGCTAAAGCCGTGCCCGCAGGAAGTCTGTGGGTGCACCATATAACGAGAGGAAAAGAGCAATGGCAGTAAAAATCAGATTAGCCCGCGGTGGCGCTAAGAAGAAACCCCATTACCAGATTGTTGTAGCGGATGAGCGCTGTCCGCGTGACGGTCGTTACATTGAGAACCTAGGGCAGTATGATCCCCGTGCTGAAAAAGACCAGATAACTCTGGATGGTCAGCGCACCCTGAGTTGGCTTAATAAAGGTGCACAACCTTCAGAGGCAGTGGTTAAGATCCTGCGGCGTGAAGGGATTTGGAGTACCTTCAAAGGTGTAAAACAGGCTTAAATATCCATCACATCAGCAGTGAATGCTCCTGATGTGTTAACTGAACAGGCCGGAATAAGAGACGCGACATAAACTATGGCTGAAATCCGCACCAGACAGGAATTTTGCGCCGGGGTGATAACCTCGACCCACGGGCTCAAAGGGGAGATGAAAATTCGCCCCGAACAGGCGTGTGCTCCTGCCCTGTGCGCTGCACCACAGTATCAATTGCGTTCTGATGCCAACACGTTCATCACCGTGGATGTGCGGCGAGCGGCTCTGCATAAACAGATGGTTATAGCTTCTTTAGTAGACTATAGCAGTATAGATAGTGTAAGGGACTTCGTTGGTGCGGAGGTTTGGATCGATCCCGCCTCTCTTCCCGAAGTTACAGATGGGAATTACTACTGGCACCAGCTTCAGGGGTTGAAGGTTATAGACCTGGATGCAGGTGAGGTCGGGACTCTTGAAAGGCTCCTTTCCACTCCGGGGCACGATATCTACGTGGTTAATGGCCCCTATGGAGAGGTTATGATCCCCGCAGTCGCTGCGCTGGTGGAACGGGTTGACCTGAATGCAGGGACAATGCATGTGACCCTACCGCAGGGATTGGTTGAGTTGAACTGATGCAGTTCGCGGTTCTAAGCCTGTTCCCTGATATGTTTGTATCCCCATTTGCGCAAAGTATTATCGGCAAAGCGGTGGAAAAGGGGTTACTCGGAATTGAAACCCATCAGTTGCGGGATTACGCCACTGGGCGGCATCAGGTTACCGACGATACTCCGTATGGTGGTGGCGACGGCATGGTGATGAAGCCCGAACCCGTGTGGCGCGGCATTGACGATATGCGCCATCGCTATCCGGGAGCACATGTGGTGCTGGTGACTCCACAAGGACAGATGTTCAACCAATCTGTCGCTGAACATTTGGCACAGAAAAAGGCGCTGGTGTTTGTGTGTGGGCGCTACGAAGGCTTCGATGAACGGATTCGCACCTATGTAGATGCTGAGTACTCCATCGGAGATTATGTCCTCACCGGTGGGGAGTTACCTGCAATGGTGATCATGGATGCCGTGGCTAGATTGGTTCCTGGGGTGTTAGGTAACGAGGGGAGTGCACGCCATGATTCACACAGCGATGGACTGCTTGAGTTTCCCCACTATACCCGACCGGCAGAATTCAGGGGAGAAAAGGTTCCTGAGGTGCTGCTTTCAGGTAATCATGCGCACATTGACAAGTGGCGCCACAATGAGCAGCTAAAACGCACCGAAGAGCGGCGCCCCGATCTGTGGCAACGCTATATGCAGCAACACAAGAGCGATAATTAAGGCCGCAGGCGCGGCAACGGCAGGAACTTAAGCCGTTTATGTTGACATTTTAACGGATATTGTTATCCGCTAGGACAATAGCAAGGAGATCGTGATGAATATCGTAGATCAAATCGGAAATGAGCAGCTGAAACAGGATATCCCCATGTTCAAAGCTGGAGATACCCTGCGTGTGCACGTAAAAATACAGGAAGGTGCCAAGCAGCGTATCCAAGTTTTTCAAGGGATGTGTCTTAAGCGCGTGAACCGTGGCATTGGTTCCACCTTTACTGTACGCAAGGTTTCTGGCGGGGTTGGCGTTGAGCGTATTTTCCCCCTCCACTCCCCCAACATCGACAAGATTGATGTGCTAACTGTCGGCCGTGTACGTCGTGCCAAGCTTTACTACCTGCGTGAACTGCATGGTAAGGCAGCACGTATCCGCGAGTTGCGTAAAAGCTAAAGGCGCACGCAGCAGCGCAATGTTTTAGACGCAAGCAGTATTTCACCAGCACCCGAATAATCGCACGATTATTCGGGTGCTGGTGTTTGTTTTTTATCCTATATTAGCGTCGCGTTTCACTTGCTCTCGCCATTCTTTATCCAGTTAAGCATATATTACACCTTAGAGGCAGATTTTTAGTTTTAACTCCTATGCCTGCCAGTTATACTCAAATCCTTTAGTTGATATGTAACTGTTGTACACAAAAGAAGGGGACAGCTTTGGCGCAGCACAGCAATTCAGGGACAAAAGTGGTACCACTGGACACGTTGGAATTTGAACGTCGTCTGCACGCGCAGGGATATCGCGCAATTGCTGGAGTTGATGAGGCCGGACGCGGTCCACTGGCGGGCCCGGTGGTGGCGGCAGCAGTGATTTTGCCCTCAAGCTTTAACTTGCCTGGGCTTACCGATTCCAAAAAACTCAGTGCCAAGCGGCGTGTAGAGTTGTTTTCTGCTATTCGCCAGCAGGCTATAGCGATCGGTACGGGGCATGTCTCGGCGGCGCGAATCGACGCGATCAATATCCTGCAGGCAACGTTGGAAGCGATGTGCATGGCGATTGAGCGTCTACCCCAAGTCCCGGACTCCCTTCTCATTGATGGGATCAATGCCGTGCCCCTCAACTTGCCCCAGTACACCATTAAGCAGGGGGACTCGCGTTCCCTATCCATTGCTGCCGCCTCAATTATAGCTAAAGTAACGCGCGATAGGTTGATGCGCGCCTATGCGCGCCGTTATCCTGAGTACGCCTTTGAGGCGCACAAAGGCTATGGTACGGCAGCGCACCGCGCTCTGATAGGCACCCACGGGCCGTGCCCGATTCACCGTACAACCTTCGGCGGAGTTAAGGAGCATCTGTGACCTATGCACGTCTGCAATTGGGGCGGTGGGGCGAGGCACGTGCCGTGCGCTATTTGCGCCAGCGCCTGTATCGCATTGTTGCTACCAATTATTCCAACAAGTGTGGTGAAATTGACATCATTGCCAGACGTGGCAAGATGTTGGCATTTGTGGAGGTGAAAACTCGGCGGAGTGCAACATTCGGCAGCACAGCTGAAGCGGTGACCCCGCGCAAGCAGCGGCAGATTATCCGTACAGCCCAGCTTTACCTCCTCCAGAATCCGAATATGCGCGCCTTTCAGCCGCGTTTTGATGTTATTGGGGTGTTAGTAGGTCCGGGGAAAGATGAATACGCTGTGGAACATATACCGGATGCCTTTGGTCTGTAGCTTTTACCTTCTGCTATTAACGCTCGTCAGCTGATATTCGCAAAACACTTAGGTGGATATTGAATCTCAGGAATATAAAACTATGCCTCAAATAAGTGGTGCCGATCTCGGATTCTTGCGCGTGGCGGCAGCGTCGCCAACCCTGCGGGTTGCTGATGTCGTCTTTAATCTAAAGCAAATATCTGCCTTGATAGAACAGGCTGCGGCGGATGCTTGCCAAGTGCTGGTATTCCCGGAATTAGCGCTGACCGGGTATACTTGCGCCGATCTTTTTTTTCAGCAGTTATTGCTCGAAAAGGTTGAGCACGCTCTGCTTGCATTGGCGGAGGTAAGTTCACGCTATCCTCTACTGCTTGTGGTTGGAGCCCCCCTGGAGCAACGGGGGAGGTTATATAGTTGTGGTGTGGTTATCAACCAGGGCAATATTATCGGGGCGGTGCCGAAAACCTGTATCCCCAATCGCAACGATCTTTATGAAAAGCGCTGGTTTTCCAGTGGTGAGGAGCGCACCAGTAATGAAGTTAGCATCGGGGATTTAAGCATCCCTTTCGGCAATGATCTGTTGTTTCAACATCAGGCGTTTCGCGAATGCTGCATCGGGGTTGAACTGGGCGCAGATGCCGAGGGTGCCAATCCCGGTAGTGGAGATATGGCCCAAGCCGGGGCTACCTTAATCTGCAATCTCTCGGCCAGTGCAGAAGTGGTAGGGAGCTCGCAATATCGGCGTCACCTTATTGAGGGTCAGTCAGCCCGTTGTGTGGCGGCATACGTGTACGCTGCCGCAGGCGCATGGGAGTCCAGTACCGATCAGGTGTTTGCCGGCCATTGTCTGATCGCGGAAAAGGGGATATTGCTGACCCAGTCAGAACGTTTCGGGTTTGACCCCAAGCTTATAAGTTGCGATGTCGATCTGCAGCGCCTAGATCTTGAGCGACGTAGAAATAGCGGTTTCACCGCATCAAATAGTGTGCGCGAATTTAAAAGGCTGCTTTTTTCTGTCTCTCCCTGGGAGGAACAGCAACTACAGCGAGAGATTGTCAGCACCCCGTTTGTGCCACGCACAAGTGCAGAGCGTTCTGAGCGCTGCGAGGAAATTTTTGCAATTCAAACTACGGCCCTGGCGCGCCGTTTGCTGCATACGGGTTCTAAACGTGTGGTGCTCGGGGTTTCCGGTGGCCTTGATTCAACTTTGGCACTTTTGGTACTGGTGCGCGCGGTAGAGATGCTCGGACTGAGGCCCGAAAGCATTGTCGCCGTCTCAATGCCAGGGTTTGGCACTACTGCAAGGACAAAATCTAATGCGGAAAAACTGATTGATCACCTCGGGGCAAGCAAGCGTGTAATCAGCATTGATGCTGCGGTGCGCCAACATTTTAACGATATCGGCCACGATGAAGAGAGTCGCGATATTACCTATGAAAATGCTCAAGCACGCGAGCGCACGCAGATCCTGATGGATATTGCCAACCAGCAGGATGGGATTGTGATTGGGACCGGAGATTTGTCGGAGCTGGCTTTGGGCTGGTGTACCTACAATGCTGACCATATGTCCATGTACAGTGTCAACTGCGGGGTACCTAAAACTCTGGTGCGGTACATGGTGGAGTGGTGTGCTGAAACACTGTTTCCCGCACCAATCCGAGCAGTTTTGGAAGATATTTGTGCCACGCCAATTTCACCGGAGTTGCTCCCTCCAGATAAGTATGGCGAGATCAAGCAAGTTACCGAGGAACAGGTGGGACCTTATGTGCTGCACGATTTTTTTCTGTTCCATGCAGTGCGTAATCAGTTTGCGCCACGCAAGGTGTTCTATTTAGCTAACATTGCGTTTGGGGAACAATATCCTGTTGCAAGTATCAAGCACTGGTTGCGTAACTTCTACGTGCGTTTTTTCTCCCAGCAGTTCAAGCGCTCCTGCCTTCCTGATGGCCCAAAGGTTGGAACTGTGGCGCTCTCGCCCCGCAGTGATTGGCGCATGCCCAGCGATGCGGGCGCCGATCTGTGGCTGGCACAAGTGGATGCCCTGAGTGAGCTTCAAGATGAGTGAGGATGTGGAAGAGCCTGCGAAGCGGTGCGGGGTGTTGTACGTTGTTGCAACTCCCATTGGCAACCTGGAGGATATAACCTATCGCGCAGTGCGTATTCTGCGCGCGGTGGATCTAATTGCGGCCGAAGATACGCGTCACAGCCGCAAATTATGTGTCCATTTCGGCATTTCAACCCCGCTGACATCCTGCTTTAGTCACAACGAGGCACACAAAGGGGAGCAATTGGTGCAGCGCCTTTTGCGCGGGGAGGATATTGCCCTTATCAGTGATGCGGGTACCCCCGCAATTTCCGATCCGGGGGAGGTGCTGGTGCGTAAGAGTATTGACGCCGGAATTAAAGTGGTGCCAGTTCCCGGAGCCAGCGCGGTGATAACAGCGCTGTGTGTCGCAGGTTTGCCCACGGATATGTTTACCTTTGTGGGGTTTGTCCCCGCAAAGAGATCCCAGCGCGGAGCTTTTCTGCAGCGCTGGGGCGGTCAAGATCATACCTTGGTCGCATATGAAGCGCCGCACCGTCTCGCTGCATGTCTGGAGGATATCTGTACTTTGCTGGGAGAAGAGCGTGAGCTGGTAGTGGCGCGGGAGCTTACCAAGGTGCACGAGGAGTTGTTTCGTGGTAACGCGCGTGCCGCGCTGGAACACTTTAGCGCCCAGCGCATCAAGGGCGAGGTCGTTCTCCTGCTTGGGGCGCAACCGCCACAGGAGGTGGAGGAAAGTGTGGCGGAGACCATTATGCGCTTGCTCCAGAGCTCAGACACATCGTTGCGCCAGATCTCCAAGCAGGTTGCCCAACTCCACCCTGTGTCTGCAAGTGAGGCATACGCCCTAGCGTTGAAAATGCGCCAGGAGGTTGAATAGTGGTGTAGGAGTTTAGTAGCGGATCTCGAAGGTGCTAAATTCTCCCTCGGTGTGGCTGATATCGATACTGACATGTTCAACCCGTGCACGCGGCGGTCCGGTACGACATGCGTTCAGTGCTTGCTGCACTAACTCCTCCTCCCCCTCAAACAGTGCTTCCACGCTTCCATCAAGGAGATTCCGCACCCAACCATTCAAACCCAGTGCGTTGGCGGTTTTCATAGTAAAAGCACGGTATCCAACCCCCTGCACCAGCCCCTTAACCTTGATGTGTGTGCTAATCTTAGCCATGTCTATATAATCCCGTTTTTAGTTTAGCTGTTCAGTCGTGCAGGTTTTGCTTGCTAATCTGCCTGTGCAATCATTGCACGAAATTGAGTCTCATCCAGTTGGGTAATTCCTAGAGCTTCCGCCCTGGTCTGCTTACTTCCAGGGTTTGCCCCCACAACGACAAAATCTGTATTACCGCTTACGCTGCTACTTACCCGCCCCCCCTGGGTTTCCACCAGTCTTTTTGCTTCTGCGCGGCTCATCCCCTCCAGAGTGCCAGTTATCACTACATTTTTACCTGCAAACTCCCCTGCACGTGTTTCGGGCGTAGGGCGTTGCGGATGTACGCCGCGCTCTTGCAGTTGTGTCAGAACTTCGCGGTTGGTAGCGCTGGCAAAGAAGTGCACCACGCTTGCACTAATCTGGGGGCCTATCTCGTGGATTTTCTCCAGAGTTTCAGCTTCCGCTTGTTGCAGCGCAGCAAGGGAGCCAAATTCGTGCGCCAGGATTTTCGCCACATGCTCGCCAACGTGGCGGATTCCGAGGCCGGTAAGGAGCTGGTGGAGGGGGCGCTCTTTGCTTGCCGCTATGGCACTTAAAACATTGTGCGCTTTTTTTGTGCCCATCCGTTGAAGCTTGAGCAGTTCATTTTCCTCTAGGGTATACAGATCGGCGATACTCGTAACCATTTTGGCCTCCACCAGTTGGGTGATCAGCTTCTCTCCTACGCCTTCGATATCCATTGCCTGGCGCGACACAAAGTATTTAATCCGCCCCACCAACTGTGCGGGGCATTCAAGGCCCTGGCAACGTGGCACCACCTCATCGGGGAGTTTTTCCACTGGTGCGCCACATACTGGGCAGCGGCTTGGCATAGGGATGGACTGCTCCGTACCTGTGCGCTTCTCAGGCAAAACCTGGACCACGTCGGGGATAACATCACCGGCTCGCTCTATCACTACCTGGTCCCCAATGCGGATGTCCAGGCGCGCAATCTCATCCCAGTTGTGCAGGCTCGCTCTGGAGATGGTCACGCCGCCGAGCTTAACTGGGGACAGCGTTGCTACCGGTGTAATGGCCCCCGTGCGTCCAACCTGAAAGTGTACTTCTTCCAGGGTGGTTTCGGCCTGGCGCGCGGCAAATTTATATGCGATTGCCCAGCGTGGTGCGCGCGAAGTTGTCCCAAGGTTTTGTTGCGCCGCAAGGTTGTTGACCTTAATCACCACGCCGTCGATCTCATACGGGAGTTTGTCCCGCTGCGTGTCGAGTTCGGCACACAGTTGGATGACCTCATCCATACTTTGTTTTAAATACAGGTGTTCTCTGTTGATGCGCAATCCCCAGCGTTGCAGATTATGCAAGAGCTCTTTCTGGGTTGCGGGGCTGATGCCGCGCACAATCTGGGCACCGTAGCAAAAGATATTTAACGGACGTTTTGCGCTTTCGCGCGGATCTAACTGACGCAGGCTTCCGGCTGCGGCATTGCGTGGATTGGCAAAGGGGACAAGACCTTCTTCCTCCCTTTGCCTATTGTATGCCTGGAAGGTGTCAAGCTCCATGTACACTTCTGCGCGCACCTCAAGCACTTCGGGAAAGTCGTGCTGCAAGTGGAGCGGAATGGATTTGATTGTGCGGATGTTGCTGGTTATATCCTCTCCATGGGTGCCATTGCCTCGGGTTGCTCCCCGTACCAGCCGACCCTGCGCGTAGGTGAGCGCTACAGCCACCCCGTCCATCTTTAACTCACATAGATATCCATCGCTGTTCGCTGTACCTGCGCGCACTCGATGGTCAAAATCCTGCAGTTGCGCAGGGCTGAACGCGTTGTCGAGGGAATACATGGGGGCGAGGTGTGCAACGCTGGCAAACTTATCTAGCGGTTTGGCGCCCACGCGTTGTGAAGGGGATTGGGGCGATACGAGCTCAGGATGTTGTTGTTCGAGCTCGAGTAGTTGCTGAAACATACGATCGTACTGCGCATCGGTTATTTCTGGTTGGGCATAGCTGTAGTAAAGAATGTTGTGATGGTGCAGTTTGGAGCACAACTCCTGGTGCAGTTGTGCCGGGGTTTTATGTTGCGATGATGGCATAGATAAATCCGCAGAGGAATGGGTGAACGATGAGGGGAAGCATGCAAAACGGACCAATGATAACCTGCTCTACGTAGCTGTGCCAATTGCTTTTTTTAAAGTTAGTAAGCTACAATGCCTTCGCAGGCGCAAGGGGATTGAATGTTGCACCAAGTTGAAGCATGTGTCTGCATAATCCATACTTAAAAAGGGGTGCAGTATGTCCGAAAATGTGTGGCTTGATCTGGCCACAATGGGCCTGTTATTTATGTTGTCGGCATTTTTTTCCGGTTCCGAAACGGCGTTGATGGCGCTAGATCGAAGCCGAGTGAGTTATCTGGTGGAGAAAAAACGCCCCGGTGCTGCAGAGCTAGAAAAGATGCTTAGCCATTCTGACCGGCTTCTGGGAGGCTTGCTCATTGGCAACAATATTGTCAATATCGCCCTGTCAGTGCTGGCTACCACCTTCTTTGTCCGCCTGTATGGAGAGCGGGGCGACTTGTTAACTATTGCCATTCTCACCCCTATGGTTCTGGTTATCTCAGAGGTATGCCCTAAAACTATTGCGGCGCGTCGGGCTGAGACGGTTGCATTCCTGGTGTTGCGTCCGATCAAGCTGGTTTTGCTTTTGTTAAGTCCGCTGATTTGGCTGGTAACCAGATTCTCTGCCATCCTGACCAGGTTTTTAAGCGCTGATTCTGGGCAACCACATCTGTCGGCGGACGAAATCCAAACTATGATTGCACTGGGGGCGAAAGCTGGCGCCCTCCCTGGTGAACAGCATAAGATGTTGCATGGAGTGTTTGAACTCACACAGATACGGGTGCGCGATGTGATGATTCCACGCACTGAAGTGGATGGAGTGGAGTTCAGCGCTGACTTCCCTGAGATTCTGGCGCAGATCACCACCTCGACCCATTCTCGTTTTCCGGTATACAAAGGGGATGCCGATAACATTGTGGGGCTGATCCATTCCAAGGATATTTTGCGCTACATCGACAACCCGCACGAATTTAGCATGTTGGAGGTTATGCGTGAACCGTACTTTGTCCCCGAATCGAAGCAGGCGCAGGCCCTGCTCCAAGCGTTCCGTCGTCGCCGTATGCATATGGCTGTGGTGCTGGACGAATACGGTGGGGTTGAAGGGATTGTTACCCTCGAGGATGTGCTTGAGGAGATTGTAGGTGAGATTCAGGATGAATACGATATGGAAGAGCCTGGTATAACTGCCATGGGTGGCGGGCGCTACCTTATCGATGGCGGTATCTCACTGCGGGTGTTTAATCGCCGTTTCAATCTAGATATAAGTGAGGAGGAGACCACTACGGTGGCGGGGCTGATGCTCTCCCATCTGGGGCAGATCCCTGAAGAGGGGCAGAGCTGTCAGATTGAAAACATAACCCTGACTGCGCATAAAGTGGTGATGCACCGCATAGAGATGATAGAGATGTTGCTTCCCACGCCAAGCACCTGATTTAACAGGGAAGTTATCCTGTTTCTTGAAGTTTATGGTATTTCATACCCCGCTGAGCCCTGTGCTCAGCGGGGTATGCTGTTTTTTCTCCTTGCTATTCGATTTTATCCCTTATTTAGCCCTTCTCATAACTTGACACAGCTATCTGGCGCAGCTATAGTCACTCCAATAGGTGTCAAAAAGTGTCAAAAAGTGTAATAAGGGGTGTAAATAGTGGGGCTGACCGGCGAGTTCTTCAACAACATAGATGCAAAGGGGCGCTTGAGTATCCCAGCGAAAATGCGCGCCTTATTGCAGGAAGAGTTTGGCGACAACGAGCTTGTGGTCACCCGTACCAGTGAAGCGTTAGTGGCCTACCCCTTATCACGGTGGGAAAAAATAAAAGCCGATGTTGAAGCGATGCCAAATGGTGCAGATAAAGATGTGATCTATCGCAGCCGTATCAGTCCCGCGGCGCAGAGTGGCTTCGACTCTCAGGGGCGCATCGCTATCCCTGCATCGCTGCGCTCCATAGCGCGGCTCGAAAAAGAGGTGGTGATCGTTGGTCTCTCGGACAAAATTGAACTCTGGAGCCATGTGCGCTTCGTAGAGCAGATGGAGCGCTCTGAAGAGCGCTTGCGCACTATGACCGATCAGCTAGGCTCCCTGGGTTTCTGATGGAGACTTCGGCAGATTTCAAACATGAGCCTGTATTGCTGCATGAAGTGCTTGAGTTGTTGCACCTTCGCCCTGGTGCTTATGTAGTCGATGGAACGCTGGGGGGTGGTGGACATAGTTTACACATCCTAGAGGCAACCGCACCGGATGGACACCTGCTTGGACTTGACCGCGATACGCGTGCCCTTAATGCAGCGGCGCAACGCCTGGCCCCGTTTCGGAGCCGCGTTACCCTGCGGCAGGCAAACTTTTCCGAGATGGTCGAAGTACTTAAGCAGGAGAATATTACCAGGTGTGATGCGGTCCTTCTGGACCTGGGAGTGTCCTCGCATCAACTGGACTGTGCGGAGCGTGGTTTTTCGTTCCAGCAAGACGCCCCTCTCGATATGCGTATGAATCAAAATGAGGGGATTACCGCGCAAGAGGTGGTGAATGAATACTCACTTGCCGAACTCGTACGCATCTTTAGAGAGTACGGCGAGGAGCGTTGGGCGAAGCGAATCGCGCGGCGAATTGAACAGGTGCGTAGTGTTACGCCACTGCAAACTACGCTTGAATTGGCAGAGCTGGTGCGAGATGCGGTTCCAACGGGCAAACAGCCGCAACGGATTCACCCTGCCACTAGGGTGTTTCAGGCGTTGCGCATCTATGTAAACGATGAACTCGGACATCTGAAAACAGGGCTGCAACAGGCATTGGATGTATTGACCCCTGGTGGAGTGTTGGCAGTTATAAGTTTTCATTCGTTAGAGGATCGGATAGTAAAACAGTTTTTTCGCGCCCAAGCACAAACGTGCGCATGCCCCCCCCGTTTGCCGGTATGCATATGTGGCAAACAGGCACAAGTGAAGGTTCTTACGCGGCGCGGGGTGAAGGCAACAGAAGAGGAAACACAAGCTAATCCACGCGCCCGCAGCGCCATCCTGCGAGGAGTGGAGAAGTTGAGACAGCTGGATAAGGAGTGAGCGATGCTTGATATGGTCTGGTCCCCACCGGGGATAGTACAAATGCGCATGCGCGTAACTACTGCAATTAGCGCGATATTGTTGCTGTTATGTATTGGAGTGTTTCATGTGTGGCTGCGTACGGAGATAACTCAGCACGAATACGCAATATCCAAGCTGGAAAGCCAGATCCGCAAGCAGACCTACACAAACAAGCAACTGCAGGTTGCTGTGGCCAAGTACAGCAGCTCAGACTACATCGAAGGTGTGGCGACAAAACGCCTAGGATTGCAGCAGCCGGATGCGAATCAGGTCATTACCGTGGCGACACATTGAGGAGAGATGCTATGAACAGCAGAGATATCGCCGAAAAAAAAGACTTGTGGAACGAATTGAATGATCTCTGGATTCAGCGGCAGATGCGGCGCCGCAAAGGACGGTTAAGCCTCCTCGCTGCGCTGTCCGTTATTGTGGTGGCCGGAGCAGTTATGTATGCTGCCAGCTTTCCTGCGCCGGAGCAGTCACTGTTTATGCAGATCAAGGGACAGAAGCTCGATAAAGGGGTAGTGGAGCGCAGCTCAACTGAACAGGGAAACTTCCGGACACATAGTACTGTTGAAGCTGCCGAGACCATCACCATCTAAGCGCCTTCCGACGCGCAAGGAGGAGGCGGCCAAGGAACGGGAAGTGCGTGCGGTCCGACGCCGAGTTGGGGGGTTCATCGTTGTGTTTGTGTTGATAGCCTCAACCCTGATCGGTCGTGCTTTCTATCTGCAGGTGCTGTGTGCCGATGTGTGGCAGGAGCGTGCCTCAGATCAGCACCAGAAAATTATACGGCTAACTCCACAGCGTGGGGCTATCTTTGATCGTGGTGGCGAGGCGCTCGCCATATCTTTGGAGGCAGATTCATTTTATCTCGATCCAACCCGCATGCGTGAAGAGCTACAACTTCCGGCAGGAAGTGACGTATATCGCATGCATGCTAGGGCCTTGGCGCGAATCTTGGATTTGGACACAAAGTCGATACTGCAGAGAATGGGTACGGACAAACGCTTCATTTGGCTCAAGCGCCGTGTCACCCGCGAGCAAGCGAAGCAGGTTGAAGCTTTGGCAATTCCAGGGGTTGGCAGTATCAAAGAGCATAAACGCTGGTATCCCAACGGTAGGCTGGCAGGGCAGGTGGTTGGATTCTCTGGAACCGACAATGAGGGTCTTGAAGGGTTAGAACGCTACTACAATTCTACCCTCGCCGGCGGAGAAAGCTATCTTGTGACCCGCAAAGATGCCACCGGCAGAAGCTTTGGCAGCAGTCGCCAGGTGGTGAAAGGGAAGCTCGGCAGCGATATCTATCTGACTATCGACAAACTCATACAGCATATTAGCGAACGGGAACTGAGTAAAGCTGTCAGAGATAGTGGGTCGCGTTATGGAACTGTGCTGGTGATGGATCCGCACAGCGGAGAAATTCTGGCGATGGCTAGTTATCCGGACTATGACCCCAATGAGTTCGGCCGCTTTTCTGCTGCTCAGCGCCGCAACCGTGTCATATGCGATGCCTACGAGCCAGGGTCTACCTTCAAAATATTTACCTTCGCAGCAGCACTGGAAGCAGGAGAGATCACGCCGGAAACCTTAATAGACTGTGAGCGTGGTTTCTATACTGTGGGTGGGAAAACTATTCACGACTACAGACCCATGGAAGAGCTGACAGCACGCGATGCATTTAAGTACAGTTCCAATGTTGGGGTTGCAAAAATAGCGGAGCGTCTTGGACCGCAGCGTTTCCATCATTATCTGAAACAGTTTGCCTTTGGGGAGCAGAGCGAAATCAAGTTCGACGGTGAAGCAGGGGGTATTCTGCACCCAGTCTCGCGCTGGTTTCCCATAGATCTTGCCGCTATTTCATTTGGGCAGGGACTAACGGTTACCCCCTTACAGTTGGGACGCGCTCTGTCTGCCGTGGTTAACGGTGGGGAGCTTTTAGAGCCGCGCCTAGTTAAGAAGGTGGTCGATCGCGAGCATGATCAGACCAATATCGTTCCACGCCGCGTAGAGCGCCGCGTTATCAGCCCTGCAACTGCAGCCGCTATGCGCGCCATGATGGTGAGCGTAACCGCAGACGATGGTACCGGCTCACGCGCGCGGGTGCCCGGATTTGTTGTGGGGGGTAAAACAGGAACGGCGCAAAAAGTTGACACCGTGACGGGGGGATATTCTCCAGATAAACGGGTGTCCTCTTTTGCGGGCTTTGCTCCTGCAGACAACCCCCGCTTGGTAGTGGTGGTAACTCTAGATGAACCGGTGGGAGATGCCTATGGCGGGCTGCTTGCAGCGCCGGTTTTTTCTGAGATTGTAGAGCAGAGTTTGCGTTATCTGCATGTTCCTGCACAGGTGGAACCAGAGCGGGTTGCCACGGTGCACTTAGCACCTCCGGTAGTAGAAAACTACTCCGCTTTAGGGCCAGAACTACTTCAAGTTGACATAGATGCCGATGCTATCCCAGACTTTAGAGGGATGAGCGCGCGTCAGGTTCTGCAGGCGATGGAACGTACGGGGCTCAACATCCATATCGAGGGATATGGTCGTGTAGTGAAGCAAACCCCCCCACCGGGGAACGCAGTTGATCCGAACACCCGTCTTAGTGTGCTGTTGCAGCCACCGGAGTAGATTTATATGAAAATCGCTGCTTTGCTGAACGAACTGAAACGTAACAATGTAGACTTTGACCTCCGTGGCTCAGTTGAAGATGAAGTCCTGCATTTGGATTGCGATTCGCGCAGCGTAACGTCAGGAAGCATGTTCTTTGCCCTCCGGGGTACGCATTTTGATGGGCACGCTTATATCCCCCAAGTAGTGGCAGCAGGTGCTGTTGCAGTCGTAGTTGATACTGTGGTGGAGGTGGAAGCTGCTGCGTGTGTGATCCGGGTAACTGATGTGCGACAAGCTATGGCATATGTTGCGCGTGGTTTTTATTCCCATCCGCAGCAGGGGATGTTTATTGCTGCAGTAACTGGAACCAACGGGAAAACCACCCTGACTTACATGCTCGAAGCGTTGCTGCGCATGAAGGGCAAAAATCCGGCGGTGGTGGGGACTATCTCCAACCGCATGGATGGAAAAGAACTTGAAGCCAGTCATACCACTCCAGATTCGCTGGGTCTATACCAGTTGCTCGCCGATTTTAAAGCTAACGGAGCAAACGCTTTAGCTCTAGAGGTTTCCTCCCATGCTCTAGAACAACAACGGGTTTTAGGGCTCGATATTGATCTGGGGGTGTTTACCAATCTTACCCCCGAACATCTCGACTACCATCTTGATATGGAGAGGTATTATACTGCCAAGGCACGCCTGTTTTCTGCTGCAGCTGGCTATGGCTGTCGGCGCGCAGTTATCAACATTGCAGATCCGTATGGTGAGCGCCTTGCGGCCGAGATTCCTGAGGCTTTGTGCGTTGATCCCAGAGTTGGGGCAACCTCACACGCAGATATTCGTGTATCTCGGGCAACGTATGAGCTTGATGGAATTAGCGCTGAAATTCACACCCCAGATGGTGACGTAGAAATCCACTCCCCGCTGATTGGTCCATTCAATCTCGAAAACCTGTGTTGTGCTATGGGAGCTGGCGTGGCAATGGGGCTCAGCATACAAGATACCGCAGAGTGTCTTGCACAAGTGTTGCCGATTCCAGGACGTCTGGAGCGAGTAGAGAACACTTTAGGCGCCCTGGTCCTGGTGGATTATGCTCACACTTCCGATGCGCTGGAAAAAGCGCTGGAGGCAGTAATTGCCCTCAATCCGCGGCGCCTTATAACCGTAGTTGGGTGTGGCGGCGATCGAGATAAGAGCAAGCGCCCCTTGATGGCTGCTACTGCAGTGCGCGCTTCAGCGCTGACGCTGATCACCTCTGACAATCCGCGCACAGAAGATCCGCACGCGATTATCCAGGATATGCTCGCGGGATTAAAAAATTCCGCGGCACAGGAGCTTACCCCTGTTGCAGTCAAACAGGGGCAAGAGGGGTACTGCGTGGTTGAGGATCGTGCCGTAGCGTTGAAGCTGGCGGCAGAGGTGCTTCAGGCGGGCGATGTATTGCTGGCGGTAGGTAAGGGGCACGAGGATTATCAGATTATTGGTACTACAAAGCACCACTTTGATGACCGTGAACATCTGCATGCCGCGCTTAAAAAACGTGCTGCAGCGGTTTAATATGCTCTGGATCTGTCTCCACTCTGGTTGGATGTCAGATGTCTGGGATAGATTGCTTTCTGTAGGGGATGCGTATGCAGTGGAATGGTGAAGATCTTGAACGCATCGTAAATGGACGTCTGTTGAGTGCTATCAATTCACCCGTTATAACCGGAGTATCTACTGACAGCAGAACCCTCCAGCCTGGCGATCTGTTTGTTGCTCTGCGCGGCCCTAACTACGATGGACACAACTATCTGCGCCAGGCGGTAGAGTTTGGCGCCGCTGCGTGTTTAAGTGAAGAGGTGGTTGGCGGCTTACCGGTGCCGGTTATTCAGGTGGAGGATACCTTAGAAGCGCTGGGCGCTCTTGCTGCATCTATCCGCACTGAATTTAAGGGACCGGTAGTTGCAGTGACCGGAACCAGTGGGAAAACTTCAACCAAAGAGATGTTAGCCTCCATCTTGACCCAGTGCTGCCCGGGGCTGAAAACCTTCGGCAACTACAACAATCTTATTGGACTTCCTCTGACTCTTGCGCGCTTAGAACCAGAGCACCGCTGGATGGTGCTGGAGATGGGGATGAGCCAACCTGGGGAGATTCGTCGTCTCACCCACATTGTCCGCCCAAATATTACTCTGATTACCAATGCCGGAGCAGGACACCTAGAAGGGCTTGGTAATGTTGCCGCTGTAGCGCAGGCAAAAGGAGAGATCTTCGAGGGTCTGGTCAAGGGGGGGACGGCAGTGATCAATGCCGATGACCCAGAGCTTATGGCCTTGCCCCTGCCGCAGGGGACTCGGCGCATAACCTACGGAATCGAACGCTCCGCCAATGTGATGGCGAGCAACATTAGGCTTGGACGCCAAGTGGATTTTACCCTCCACTTGGAACAGGAGGTTGTTGAAACTCACATCCCACTTCCAGGCCGCCATCAAGTGTATAACGCTCTGGCTGCTGCTGCGGTAGCACGGGTGATGCGCGTGAAGCCGCTGCGGATTGCCGCTGGGCTTCAGCAGGTTAAAATGGCAGCGGGTCGCCTTGAAGTGCGCGAGCTCCATAATGGGATAACAGTGCTGGATGACAGCTATAACGCCAACCCACAGTCGATGGTTGCGGCGCTGGATGTGCTGGAAAAATGGCCCGCCTCGGGGCGGCGTATCGCTGTGTTGGGGGATATGCTCGAACTTGGGGATGCCGCGCCCCACTGCCATGCCGAAATTGGGGCGCGCACAGCGCAGGTGGCAGATATTGTGCTGGTATATGGGCAGTGGAGTGCTGAAGTGGCTGAAAGTGCACATGCTAACGGTATGAATCGTCCCCAGATTGTGTGTGTGCAGGATCACGCCGAAATCTGCGCCTGGCTCCAACGCCATATTGAGGCGGAAGATTGTCTGCTGATAAAGGGCTCACGCGGGATGCGGATGGAGAAAATTGTCGAATTTTTGTTGCATAAACTTAGAAAAGTGGCGTAAATACACCCTTTTTTGTAGTTGACAATTGACTCGAACTCTATCTCTAACGTCAGGTATACATAAAGCCATGCATGGCGTTAGCTGGCTCTATCGTTGCGCAAGATGTCCCTCCATTGAGCACTATGGTTTCGCTTACTGATCTGCGTTCAGTGGAGCCTGAATAGTTTTTCTCACACAGGATCGCCATAAAAGGTCTGCCATGCTCTATCATTTGCTTTTTCCTCTCCATACTGAGTTTTCTGCCCTTTATGTATTCCGCTTTATCACCTTTCGAACTATTTACGCTACCATCACTGCGCTGTTGTTAGCATTCATGCTAGGTCCCTGGGTCATTGAACGTCTGAGTAAACTTCAGATCGGGCAGACTATCCGAAAGGTAGGACCGGAGTCACACTTTAAAAAAGAGGGCACCCCCACCATGGGGGGCACTCTTATAGTGATGTGTATTGTGCTGCCTACCTTACTGTGGGCGGACTTGACCAACGCCTATGTGTGGATTGCGCTGTTTGTGACGCTGGGTTTTGGTGCGGTAGGGTTTGTAGACGATTACAAAAAAATAAAACACAAAAGCAGTGACGGGATGTCAGCCAGAGGGAAAATGCTGTGGCAGGTATTGATTGCCGTGGGCGCAGGGATACTGCTGTTTGTATATACCGACTATACTTCGGTTCTCGCCGTACCATTTTTCAAAACTGTGTCCCCTGAGTTAGGCTGGCTCTACCTGCTGTTGATTTTAGTTGTGGTTGTGGGCTCGGGGAATGCGGTCAATCTTACCGACGGGCTCGATGGACTTGCCATTGGCCCAGTGATTGTTGCATCTGGAACCTATCTGCTATTTGCGTATCTGGCAGGTAACGTCCGCTTGGCGGAGTATTTGCAGATAAACAGTGTGCCAGGATCTGGGGAATTAACCATAATGTGCGGTGCCATGGTTGGTGCTGGGTTGGGGTTCCTATGGTTCAATACCTATCCGGCGCAGGTATTCATGGGCGACGTTGGAAGTCTCTCTCTAGGTGGTGCATTAGGGATTATCGCGGTAATAGTGAAGCAGGAACTTGTCCTCGTGATTGTGGGAGGGCTGTTTGTTGTGGAGACCCTGTCTGTCATTGTACAGGTTGCTTCCTTCCGTTTTTTGGGGCGCAGAGTGTTTCGCATGGCGCCGCTGCACCATCACTTTGAGCTCAAAGGGTGGCCAGAACCCAAAATAATCGTGCGTTTCTGGATAGTGAGCATTGTGTTGGCATTGGTGGCTCTTTCAACCTTGAAGCTGAGGTAGTATGCTGGATCTGAAAGGTAAACATATCGTCGTTGCTGGTGGCGGCTTAAGTGGAATAGCAGCAGCTAATTTCTGCTCCAGCCGTGGCGCACGTGTGAGCTTGAGTGATACCCGCCACGCCAACGAAATAACAGGTTTACCCCAGCTTGATCCTTCCATAGAACTGGAGTGTGGAGGTCACACCGAACCCTTATTCCTCTGCGCCGATCTCATCATTCTTAGCCCCGGGATTCCCCTCCATGTTCCGGTAATTAATCGCGCGCTTCAGGCCGGAATCCCAGTGTGGGGAGAGATTGAACTGGCGAGCCGATTTCTAAATATTCCTGTTCTTGCAATTACGGGCACCAACGGAAAGTCTACAGTCACAAGTTTATGCGGACACATTCTGCGCCACTGCGGTGAACAGGTGTTTATCGGGGGGAATATAGGCACTCCTCTTATCGAAGCAGTGGGCGGTGCTTACAGTGTAGCAGTGGTAGAACTTTCCTCTTTTCAGCTAGAAACTGTGACCTCCTTTCATCCACAGGTAGCGGTACTGCTTAATATCAGTCCTGATCACCTGGATCGCTATGCGGACATGTCTAGCTATATGGAGGCGAAGCAGAGGATATTCTCTCAACAGGATGCAACCGATGTGGTGGTGCTGAATCAGGATGATCCGCAAGTGCTAGCTCTGGCACAAGGGTTTCCGGCACGCCGCATCTGTTTCTCCTCTTCCCAGATCCTAGCGGAGGGGTTGAGCCTTGAGTCCTCTTCCGTGCTTTGGCGCCACAGCGCTGCTGAGTACCGTTTTGATTGTAACGCTCTCCAATTGCGGGGAGTGCACAATCTCGAAAACGTAATGGCTGCGTTAGCAGCCTGCAGCGTGCGGGGGCATACTCCCGCTACAATGTGGAAAGCAGCATGCGAGTTTACTGCCTTACCGCATCGGATGGAGCTGGTACGTACCTTGAACGGGGTACGCTGGTACAATGACTCCAAGGGAACCAACATAGGAAGTGTAGAGAAGGGGCTACGCAGCTTTGATTCTCCCCTGACCCTCATCGCCGGAGGAAAGGACAAAGGGGGTGACTATGCCATTTTGCGCCCTCTGCTTAAGGAAAAGCAGCCCCAGCTTATCCTTTTAGGCGCGGCGGCAGAAAAAATGGCGGCAGCGTGGGGGGATATCTGTGATATCACCATGGCGACTTCCATGCAGGACGCGGTTAAATACGCACACCAAAAGACCCATGCCCCTGGGAGTGTGTTGTTGTCCCCAGGGTGTTCGAGCTTTGATATGTTCAGCAGTTTTACTGAACGCGGTGAAGTGTTTACTGCCCTGGTTCAGGCGCTGGAGTAGGCAGGATGGTGTCTAAAGCGACAAAAAAAGCTGAGGAGAAACTGGCCAAAAAGCGGGAGTTTAACGCTACTATTCTAATCCTGGCTATTTGCTTGACCTGCTTTGGCGTTCTCATGGTGTACTCATCTTCCTCCCTGATGGCTCTGCGTGATCACGGCGACAGCCTCTACTACCTGAAACGTCAGGCTACGTATGCGGCCTTAGGGATAGGGGTGATGCTGGTAACCATGCACATAAACTACAATGTGTGGCGCAAGCTTGCGATACCTCTACTCATCCTCAGCACAGTCCTGCTCGCGGCGGTGTTTGTCCCCGGGCTTGGGAGTACCGCTGGGGGGGCGGCGCGCTGGATCCGTTTTCCGGGGTTTTCGTTTCAACCCTCCGAAGCGGCTAAGATTGCTCTCATCTTCTATCTGGCCCATTCTGCGACTAAAAAAGAGGACCGGATAAAAGATTTCAAGTACGGCTACATCCCGTATATGTGCGTACTCATTGTGTGGCTCGGGTTGATGCTAGCGCAGCGCGACCTTGGGGGCGCAGCGATTATGGCGGTGGTGACGGCGATGATGCTTTTGATCGCCGGGACGCGCTGGCGCTTTTTGCTTCTTAGTTTAGTTGCTATTGTCCCCGCAGGGGTTGCCACGGTAATGGCGCAGGAATATCGCATGCGCCGGATAATGGCATTTCTTGACCCCTGGGCCGATCCGCTTGGTTCAGGATTTCAGATCATTCAGAGCTGGATGGGGTTTGGTCTTGGAGGTCTTACGGGTGCTGGGTTGGGGGAGGGGGAGCAGAAGCGCTTCTACCTGCCCGAGGCGCACACTGACTTCATCTTCTCTGTTATCGGTGAAGAGTTGGGCTTTATTACAGTGGTGCTTCTGATCTGCATGTATCTGTGCATTGTTGTGATTGGGTTGCGCGTCTCTATGCGTGCGAAGGATGGATTTGGACGTTTGAGCGCATTTGGGATCAGTCTACTGCTGGGGATGCAGGCGTTTGCCAATATGGCAGTAGTGATGGGAATTGTACCCAATAAAGGGCTGGTGCTTCCTTTCCTCTCCTATGGGGGGAGCAGCTTGTTGTGCACTCTGTTCAGCATGGGGGTATTGATGAATATCTCCAGCTATGTGGAGAGAAAGGGCGTGCGATGAAGATTCTCCTGAGCGGAGGTGGAACGGGGGGACACGTGTTTCCAGCGTTGGCGGTAGCGCGGCGCGCTCTGGCACAATCTGTGGATAACACAGTATTGTTTGTAGGGCATCCCCATGCCATAGAAGCTACTTTGGTCCCAGCGCATGGGTATCCCTTTGTCGGCCTTGAGTGTAGTGGGTTTGCGGCGCGTTCGATGCCCAAGAAGCTTAAATCTTTGTGGGATCTGCAACGCGCAGTGTGGCAGGCGTGTGGCATCATCCGCGCTTTTGCTCCCGATGTGGTTCTCGGAGTGGGGGGGTATGTCTCCATGCCGGTGGTGATAGCTGCCGGATTGCTGCGGGTACCGGTGGTATTACATGAACAAAATGCCTCTGCCGGATTGGCTAATCGGGTGGCGGCACGCTGGGCAAAGCGCGTGTGTGTCTCGTTTCCGAAAGCACTGCAAGAATTCCCCCCATCGAAGGTTTCCTTGAGTGGGAATCCAGTCCGCGCAGAGCTGTTTTCTCTCCCCCCCTGGAGTGGCACGGCTCCCCATCTTTTAATATTTGGGGGCAGTCAGGGAGCGCGTCCGCTAAATGAGTGTATGGTACCTGCGGTAGCGCAGCTTCTGCAACAGATCCCCACCCTCCGAGTTGTGCATCAGAGCGGAAAAGCGCAGCTGGAAGAGGTTAGAAATGGCTATATTCAGGCTGGATGCCATGCGCAGGTAGAGGTGGTTGATTTTATAACCGATATGCCCCAGGCGTATCGTGAAAGTGCCCTCGTGATCTGTCGCGCTGGGGCAACCACGGTTGCGGAGCTTGCCGCGAGTGGACGTCCTGCGGTGCTGGTGCCGTTTCCCCAAGCAGCCGGAGACCACCAGACGCATAACGCCATGGCGCTGGTTAATGCAGGCGCGGCGGTAATGTTGCCCCAGGAGGAGTTGACCCCAGAGCGGGTTGCAGCGAAGATTAAGGAATTGTTGCAAAATCCCTCTGAGTTGTCCATGATGGCGCGGCGCGCTCGCAGCGTAGCAGCAAAGGGCGCTGCAGATTTAATTCTTCACCAGTGTCGTATGGCGGCACGGAAACGTTAGAGATATGTACGGAAGGTTTCGACGTATACATTTAGTAGGGATCGGCGGCATCGGGATGAGCGGTATCGCTGATGTGTTGCTCACCCTTGGATACGAAGTAAGTGGCTCTGATCTGCGCAGTACCGAAATAACCCGGCGCCTCGAGCACTACGGTAGCACGGTATACTATGCACATAGTGCAGAGAATGTGCATGGCGCTCAGGTGGTGGTTACCAGTTCTGCCATAACTGCAGATAATCCTGAAGTGGTCGAAGCGCAACGCCAGATGATACCCGTGATCCCCCGCGCCGAAATGCTTGCGGAGCTGATGCGTCTAAAGTACGGGATTGCCATTGCCGGAACGCACGGCAAAACCACAACAACAAGTATGGTTGCGGCCCTGCTTTACTATGGCGGTGTCGATCCTACCGCAGTTGTGGGGGGGCAGGTCAATGCTATGGACTCTAATGCGCGCCTCGGGCAGGGGGATTTTATGGTGGTGGAGGCGGATGAGTCAGACGGCTCCTTTCTGCGCCTCTCTCCGGTAATCGCCGTAGTCACCAATATCGATCAGGACCATCTGGACTACTACGCCGACCTGCAGGAAATTCGCGATGTATTCGTGAGTTTTGTCAACAAGATTCCATTTTACGGCCTCGCAGTACTGTGTCTCGATGATCCCAATATCCAGGCGATGTTGCCTCAGGTGCAGAAACGTTTTGTCACCTACGGGATGAGCCCCCAAGCGGATTATTATGCCACCGACCTGGTGCACAAAGACAGTGGCGTTGAGTTTTGCGCCCACAACCGCGATGGGTGTTTGGGGCATATCAAACTTAAAATGCCGGGACAGCACAATGTTCTTAACGCCCTCGCTGCCATGGCGGTAGCACGGGAGCTCGATATAGAGCATGCAGAAATAGAGGCGGGGTTTCTAACCTTTGAAGGGGTGAAGCGCCGTTTTCAGATCAAGCATACCAACGGATTTATGCTTGTAGACGACTATGGCCACCATCCGGTAGAGATCCGCGCAACCCTGGCGGCGGCACGCAGCGGATGGAACCGGCGTCTTGTGGTCATTTTTCAACCTCACCGCTACAGCCGCACCAAGGCGCTGTTTGATGACTTTATCACGGCGTTTAATCAGGCTGATAAGGTGTATATTCTCGATGTTTACCCTGCCGGCGAAAAACCTATTGAGGGTGCCGAGGGGGAAAACCTAGCGCAGGCGGTGGCCGAACATGGACACCGCGGAGTGTGCTATTGCTCCAGTGTGGCACAAGCCCTAGAGCAGGTGATAAGCGACTTGCACCCCGAGGATATGGTGTTAACTCTGGGGGCAGGAACGGTGGGGCAGGCCGGAGATGAACTTCTGGAACGCCTGAGTCGGAGCGCATGAAGTGGGAGCGCGAAAACATACCCCAGCTGGCACAGGTGTTGGAGGCTGAAACCGGAGTAAAAGTGGAGGTGCACGCGCCCCTTGCGCCTCTTACCAGTTGGAAAATCGGTGGTGCTGCGGATATCCTCGCGCGTCCGCAGAGTGTAGCAGCTGCGGGGGGGGTGTTCGAGTTTCTCCACCTTCAGCGCTGGCCTTGGGTGGTGCTTGGGCGGGGAACCAATGTTCTAGTACCAGATGCCGGGATCCGTGGGGTGGTGGTTCAGTTGAATCATCTTGCCAACGTTGCGCCCACCGATGCCGGGGTTTACACGGTGGGCGCGGGCGCGTTCCTGCCAGAGCTGGTGCGGATCTGTTCCTGCAGCGGATATAGTGGCATAGAAGACCTTGCCGCTATCCCCGCTAGTGTGGGGGGAGCAACGGTTATGAATGCCGGCGCTGGGGCTCAGAGTATCGCCGATGTGTTGACGCAGATATGTGTAATTCAAGATGGGAGAATGCGCCATCTGAACCCGAGTCAGTTGAATTTCGGCTATCGTTGTAGCGGCATTAGTTACGCGATGGTTGTGCTGGAAGTGTCACTGAAGTTGCACTACGTAAGTACGCAGCAATGTCTAGCACGCCGCACGGCAGCACTAGAACATCGCAAACATGCACAGCAGGTTGGAATGCCCAATGCGGGAAGCGTATTTCGCAACCCTCCGGGCGCTTCAGCGTGGAAGCTGATTGATGCATGCGGTTTGCGCGGTTGCAGCATAGGTGGAGCCCAAGTTTCTTTACACCACACAAACTTTATCGTCAACACCGGCGCAGCTAGCGCTGCTGATGTAATGGCGCTTATAACTCACGTGCAACGTGAAGTATACCAACACTGCGGTGTCACCCTGGAGCCGGAAATTCGCATTCTCCCTGAGGAGATAAAGATATGAAACCTGAAGAACTCAAGAAAAAGTCTATAGCAGTTATTCTCGGAGGGGACTCTGCTGAACGAGAAGTCTCTCTGCGCAGTGGTGCAGCAGTTCTTGCCGCGCTAGAGCAAAAGGGCTACAAGGCGTTTTCCATCGATTCCGCCGAAGATGTTGCGCAGCAGCTCCTGCTGTCTGGAGCGGAGGTGGCGTTTTTGGCAGTTCACGGTCGCCACGGCGAAGATGGAACCATCCAAGGACTACTGGAGATGCTGCAGATCCCCTATACTGGCAGTGGAGTTTTAGCTTCTGCGGTAGCTATGGACAAAGATGTTGCGAAAACCATAGTTAAGGCTGTCGGAGTTGTGACTCCGCACGCACGGGTGGTTAACCATGAAACAGATATCACCACCTTTTGCGATACCCACATCAACTATCCGTGTGTGGTGAAGCCAGTACGCGAGGGCTCAACCCTGGGGATCAGCGTGGCACGCGATGCCACCGAACTGCAGAAAGCGATTGTTGCCGCACGTAAATACGACCCCAAAGTCTTGGTGGAAGATTTTATCTCCGGACGTGAAGTTACCGTCGGGGTTATCGACGGCGATCCTTTGCCGATTGTGGAGGTGGTGCCCAGCAGTGGCTTTTATGATTACGCGGCTAAATACACCCCAGGACAGACGGAGTATCATGTCCCAGCATCGCTGGACGAAAAGCAGTATATCGCAGTGCAGGCGGCAGCACAGAAAGTGTATAGCGCGATTGGATGCCGGGGTGCAGTGCGAGTTGATTTTATGTTGCGTGGGGATGAGTACTTCTTTTTGGAGGTTAACACCATCCCTGGAATGACGGAAACTAGCCTGTTGCCCAAAGCGGCTGCGCATAAAGGAATGGAATTTGCAGAGCTTGTTGAGCAGATCCTGTGTGGTGCGACACTGGACCAGTGATCTGGGGTGGACTGTGTCTCATAGTGATGAGTGCAAAAGGCGGTATTCGATATTATGACCGCATCCAGGCGCGCAACATCAGCCAAAAAGAAAAAAAAACTTAAAAACAGACGGATAGAGCCGAGAAAAGACTATAGATGGATTTTTAGCCGGATTCTTTATCTGCTTGTTATGCTGATGTGTGGAGGAGCCCTGCTGCTGGGGGCTGGTTTCGGCATGTACATGCTGAGTATGTCCGATGCGTTCCGGATTGAGCATATCGAAGTTGATGGCAACCAACGCCTGAGTACCGAAGATATCCTGTCACTGTCAGATATCCGACACGGGCAAGGCACTTTTGACTTAGATCTCGAACTTATAGGGCAACGACTGGAAGAAAATGACTGGATTCTCAAGGCACAAGTAGAACGGCGGTTGCCATGCGGAGTCAAGATTAGTATTGTTGAACATACTCCGTGCTGCATCATCAACCTCGATTATCTCTACTACGTCGATCTTCAGGGAAAAGTTTTTAAGGTTTTGCACCGCGGCGATCCCCTCGATTACCCCATGGTCTCGGGGATTGAGCGCGACGACCTGGAAACACCGGATGCTCCGGGAACACGGTGGCTCAAACGGGTCGTTGAAATTGTAGCGCAGTTGGAAAAGCGCACTGTTTTCAATATAGACGAAGTCGCGCAGATACACGTTGATTTTGAGCGCGGCATTGATCTGTACACTTTGGAACATGGGGTTACATTACGCTTGGGACATGATCAGTTCGGTTCAAAGTTCAATCTGCTCGAGCACATGTATCCACAACTGAAACCAGAACTAAACATACTTGAATATATCGATCTAAATGTTCCGGGAAAACTCATCGTTAAAAAGCGAGATGGGGACAGAGATTAAACCGAAGTTACTGGCATATGCCGAAAAACTCTATACCTGCGTAGTACTGTTATCCGGATGGCACAGGGAAGGACTGGAATGAGCAACCAAAAAGAAAACCTAATCGTAGGGCTGGATATAGGCACCACTAAAATTTGCGCCATCATTGGCAGTGTTACTGAAAATGATCTTGAGATTGTGGGCATTGGTACCAGCCCATCCAAGGGGATTCGTAAAGGCGCGGTAATCAATATCGAAAGCACAGTGGCGGCGATCCGCAAGGCTATCCAAGAGGCGGAGTTGATGGCCGGATGTGAAATCCATTCAGTTTTTGCTGGCATTGCCGGAGCACATATCACTGGGATGAATTCGCAGGGTGTTATTGCGATTAAGAACCGCGAAGTAACCGAGGAAGATATCCACCGTGTGATCGATGCTGCAAAGGCGATTGCAATCCCTATGGATCGCGAGGTTATCCATGTCTTGCCGCAGGAATATATCATTGATGACCAGGATGGAATCAAAGAACCTCTGGGGATGAGTGGTGTACGGTTAGAAGCGCGCGTACATGTGGTGACCGGCGCGGTAGCCAGCGCACAAAATATTATCAAAAGTTGCAACCGTGCAGATGTAAACGTGGCAGACATTGTCCTCGAACCGCTGGCATCTGCAGAATCGGTGCTGTTACCCGAAGAGAAAGAACTTGGGGTCGCGATTGTAGATATCGGTGGTGGCACTACCGACCTGGCAATCTTTGTTGACGGTGCCATCAAACACACCACCGTCCTGTCTCTGGGAGGCAACCATCTGACCAACGATATCGCGGTGGGGTTACGCACCCCTATGGCTGAGGCCGAGCGCATCAAGCAGGCGTATGGATGCTGTTTCACCGATATGGTGGGCAAGGATGAAACCATTGAGGTTCCCTCGGTAGGCGGGCGAGAGCCGCGCGTATTGTCGCGCCAGTTATTGGCTGAAATTCTTGAGCCCCGAGTGGAGGAGATTTTCAATCTCATCAACCGTGAAATTATCAAGAGTGGCTATGAAGATATGATAGCCTCGGGCATTGTTCTCACTGGTGGTACCAGTATTCTCCCCGGGATGCCTGAACTTGCCGAGCAAGTTTTCAGTATGCCGGTACGCCGAGGCGTGCCCCAAGGGGTTGGGGGATTGATTGATGTGGTCAACTCCCCGGTGTACGCAACAGGTGTTGGTCTGGTTGTATATGGAAGTCAGCACCAAGAGATGGAGAATTTCAGCCGCGGCGAACAGGGTTTGTTCGATAAGGTGATGCAGCGTATGAAAGATTGGTTTGGAGAGTTTTTTTAACGCGTATTTTATAACGACCGGACCCCAATCTGAACCCAGACTATGGGTGGTTCCGGGTCGGTTAAACTTCAGGGGGAACAGCAATGTTTGAATTTGACGAATCATTGGACCAGTCGGCCAAAATAAAGGTAATCGGTGTAGGCGGCGGTGGTGGGAACGTGGTTGACGCCATGATTGATGCCGAGATTACTGGGGTGGAGTTTATCGTTGCAAATACCGATGCCCAGGCGCTGAAACGGAGCAAGGCACCAATCAAGGTGCAACTCGGGACTAAACTCACCAAAGGTCTAGGTGCCGGAGCAAACCCTGCCACAGGTCGCGAAGCGGCTATGGAGGACCGTAGCCGCATTGCTGAACTTCTCAGCGGTGCTGACATGGTATTTGTAGCCTGTGGCCTTGGTGGCGGTACTGGTACTGGCGCAGCGCCGGTAATTGCAGAGGTTGCCCGCGAGCTTTCTGCTCTGACCGTAGGGGTTGTAACCAAGCCCTTCTCCCGCGAGGGACGTCAGCGTATGGCGAAAGCAGATACTGGGGCCGCTGAACTCAAGGATGTGGTTGATTCGCTCATTGTGGTTCCTAATGATCGCCTTGTGGGTCTTGCTGGCAAGAACACCAGTATATTGGAGGCGTTTAAGCCTGCTGATGATGTGCTGCGCCAGGCGGTACAGGGGATTTCTGATATCATCACCACCAGCGGTGTGATCAATGTCGACTTTGCCGATGTTAAATCGGTTATGAGCGAGCGCGGCATGGCGATGATGGGGATTGGGGTCGCTGAAGGGGAAAAGCGTGCGAGCGAAGCGGCGCATCAAGCGATCAGCAGCCCACTGCTTGAGGAGATTGATATCTCTGGTGCGAAAGGTGTCCTCGTTAACATTACCGGTTCCAGCAACATGACCATGGAGGAGTTTGACGAGGCTTCACGCATAGTGCAGGAAAAAGTGCATGAAGATGCGAACATCTTTGTAGGGCTGGTAGTTAACGAAGAGATGGGCGATTTTCTGCAGATTACCGCTATTGCCACCGGTTTCGGAGCTTCCTTTGACAAAAGAAGCAACAACCTCGAAGACGTGAAAGAAGACGCAGCAAAGCGCATTGGCACTAATGTTGATCTCGATGTGCCAACCATTATTCGTAAACAACAGCGGGATAGCGCGCGTAAGATGCGGATGCAAAGCGTAGATGAGGACGAATACGACATCCCTACTTTTTTGCGCAAGCGTGTAGATTAAGCCTCTGTGTACATGTTTCCCTGAACACGCAACATCACTGATCAATGCAGCAATATAGTGGAGTAGACCAAGAATACGCTGTGAATCGAAAGGGGGCCGTACTTGCTTATTAAGTACAGGCCCCCTTTTTGATTTGTCTGTGTGGTGCACATTCTTGCCACACCATGGATAGGGGAATGAATGGGACCAGAATACGAACAGAGACGCCAAGAACGCCTGCGCGGAGAACATCCCCGCACGCTGCCACACGCAGGGGCACGTTTGCGCGTGGCGCTGGCATATCCCAACACCTACTACAGTGCCATGAGCAATCTCGGCTTTCAGGCTGTGTTTCACTGGCTCAATCAACATCCTGAATGTGTGTGTGAACGGGTTTTCTGGCCCGATGCAGACGAGCTTCAGGCGATGCAGAGGGAAAGGATCCCTCTGTGCTCTTTTGAAAGCAGGCGCTCCATCACCGATTTTGATGTGGTTGCGTTCTCTTTTTCGTTTGAAAATGACTACCTCAACCTGCCGCCAATGTTCGCAATGATGCGCCTGCCCCTGCGGGCAGAACAGCGTCGCGCCCAAGATCCAGTGGTGCTAGCGGGAGGGGTTTGCACTCTGATGAATCCCGAACCAGTGGCACCCTGGTTCGATCTCTTCACTATCGGTGAGGCCGAGGTGCTGCTCCCTCCGCTGCTTGAGGCCCTGCTGCACGACCACAGCCGTACTGAACTGCTCCGCACTCTTGCATCCAAGCCAGGCTTTTATGTCCCCAGTTTGTGCCACCCACATATAGATGCGGCAGGGAGTGTGCGCTGGGAGGTGGAAGAGGGCGTGGTGTTTCCGGTGCCGCGGCGCTGGGTGGAAGACCTGAACAGCAGTGAATGTCAAAGCTTTATCTCTACCAAGGATACCGCTTTTGGCGATATGCGTTTGATAGAGGTTGCACGCGGCTGTGGACATGGATGTCGCTTTTGCGCTACCGGGTTTGTGTACCTTCCCCCGCGCGAACGCCAGGCTCATGCAGTGCTTGAGCAATTGGGTGAGCGTGTCCAGCCAGGGACCACTGCCGGATTGGTTGGCGCTGCCGTGTCTGACTATTCAGCCCTTGATCAGGTCTCCCGAACGATCTGTAGCGCGGGCGCACAGGTATCAGTAGCAAGCTTGCGCGTCGACAGCATGACCTCTGTACAGGTGGAAAGGTTGCGCGATTCAGGGCAGAAAACAATTTCTCTCGCACCTGAAGCTGGAAGTCAGCGTCTGCGCGATAGCATCAACAAACATCTGAGTGCGGCACAGATTATCAGTGCCGCCGAAATGATCGCCGCTGCAGGAGTTCCAAACCTCAAGCTCTATTTTCTCATCGGGCTGCCCTTTGAAGAAGATATAGATATTCATGCCATGCTTGAACTGGTTGAAGCGGTTCGCGCGGTGTGGATGGAACAACAACGCGCTTTGGGGCGCGCTGGAACCATCACACTGTCGGTTAATCCATTTGTTCCCAAAGCGATGACCCCGTTTCAATGGCATTCCATGGCGTTACCGAAGGTTTTAAAACAACGCATTGGGATATTGCGTAAATACGTAAACAGAAGTGCCAACGTGCGCCTGCAGGTGGAATCGATAAAAGGGGCAGAATTGCAGGGGTTTTTATCTCGAGCAGATCGACGGGGTGCCGAAGTGATCCTTTCTATGGCAGAGGGAGCCAACCTGAAAGCAGCGTGTCGTACAAATGCTGTTGGTCTGGAGAGGATTATATATTCCACCCATCCCTTCGAACACCAGTTCCCCTGGTATTGTATCGATCCTGGGGTTAGGCGCGAATATCTATGGGAAGAGTATCAACGCAGTCGTACCCACACCCTGACTTCGCCTTGCCCCGAACCGGATAGCGGCTGTATACGCTGTGGGGTATGTGGTCGAAGAGGGGCAACAGGGGTACCCAGATAAGAAAAAGATAACTGTACAGCCCTTACTGCAAAGTTACGTCGCGCAGAACATTTATTAGCCGGATAAAGGCCATAAAGGAGAATCCATTATGAAAAAATCACTTGGAGCCAAGCCGCTTGCATTTCCAGCTCCAGTGTACCTGGTTGGGACTTATGATGCTCAGGGGCAGCCTAACATGATGAATGCCGCCTGGGGTGGAATCTGTTGTTCCGAGCCCCCCTGTGTGATGGTTTCGGCGCAGCATACGCGCCACACCTACGCAGGGATTCTGGAACATCGGGCGTTTAGCATAAATCTGCTTGGGTGCGAGCATGCGGTTGCGGCGGACTACTACGGCATCGCCTCTGGGCGGGATCTGAACAAGATTGAGGCGTGTGGCCACCACGTGAGCAAGGGGGAGTTTGTTCACGCTCCATCCCTGGAGGAGGCCTATATGGTACAGGAATGTCGCCTGAAAACTAGCATCGAACTTGGCACTCATACCATGTTTGTGGGGGAAGTGCTGGATGTAAAGATAGAGGTGGAGTGTCTGAATAAAAAAGGGATACCAGATGTGAAAAAGATGGATCCGCTGCTGTTTATGCCAGGCGCACGGGAATATTATGGCGTCGGCAAATTTGTCGGAAAGGCTTTTGCAATTGGAACCTCAGTCAAAGAGAAAAAATAACACACCCCAGTCTTCCTGCATTGGTAAGGCGGTTCCTCAGCACTTTATCGCAGAGAACCGCCTTTTGGCTGGGTTCCATACAGCGGGACAACGTTATAACTGCATGCGGAGGGTTGTATAGTGGCTGAAAAGAAGAAGCGTGGCTGGTTAAGAACAATTGTTCGTTTTATTACCTTTGTAGATCTGCCTATCAGGAAAAAATTTTTCCTGTTCTCTACCGGGGTGCTGTTCTGGTTCTTGGTTTTGTCCAGCGTATCATTTTACGTTCTTATAGATGTAAATATGAAAACATCAGCCATGGTCAAGGTGTTGTTCCCCTACGACCGCGCGGCTAACGAAGTTCTGAGCAAAACCTATGAGCTTGAGCGTTGGGTTGATGCGCTTGAAGGTGAGCAAAGCGAAAAACTTATTGCTGCTAACGTCCTTAAAATACGTACTATTCTGCATGGGATGCGCATCTGCCTAGATGATACCTTTACGAGCCAAGCTGGATCACCTATGCGCCAGATGTGGAAACGGGTGAGTAAACCCACCTGGCTGGAGGAGGAGCGCAATAAAGAGTTTGTGAAAGGTATTTGCGCTAATGTGAGTGAGATGCTCGATACCACTACCAGCTACGGTTTCATGCGCGCGGATGCGGCGTCAGACCAACAGGAACAACGTGCAAAAAATTCCACATATATCCAACGCCTGAAAGACAATCTTCATAGCATTAAAACCTTAAGCACTGAATTCCTTACTCACATCTCTACTCAGGCAGAAAATTACTCCCACGCAATTACCAATACCACCAGCTATGCATTCTGGATAACACTTGGAGTTCTGGCGCTGGCGCTGGGGTTGTTGGCTGTATTCACTTTCTGGATTGCCGATTCAATTGTAACTCCGGTGAGTGCCATGATCAGCAAAATTCACACCCTCGCCAGTGGCCATGTAGATCTTACAAGTAAAATAGAAGTTCGCTCTGCGGACGAAATCGGGGAGATGGCATCAGAGTTTAATGATTTGATGGATACCGTGCATGGTATGACGGTATTTAAGAATGTAATTGAAGAAGACGCGACCCTTGAAGATGTGTATTCCCGTATGGGTGAAGCATTCCATACCAATCTTGGCATTGAAAACTACCGCATTTACGAAGTTGCGGAGGATTTTAAAACTATGAAACCGGTATTTCCGGTGACCTTGTCAGAAAAAGATCTTGAATGTAATCCAGATATCCTCAGCAGTTGCGATTTATGCCGCGCGGTGAAAACTGGACATGATATCTCTTCGCTGATGTACGAGCGGGTGTGCAAACAGTTTATCTGCAGTCAGGATAAAATCCATATATGTATCCCCATGATTCTGGGTGGGCATGCTGGCGGAGTGGTGCAGTTTGTTTTTGAGAAACCGAGGGCGAACGGACTCAGTCGCGCTCTAATTGAGCAAAAGGTTGCCAAGGCAGAGGCGTACATCAAACAGTCGCTTTCGGTTATTGAAGCTAAGCGTCTGATGCGAACCCTACACGACTCTACCCTCCGCGATCCCATGACTGGGC
>Ga0265295_1001101_pt1 | contig 49522 bp, 39 predicted proteins | sample Munlansysbiofilm_FD_192503 | JGI IMG/M metagenome (GOLD analysis project Ga0265295, IMG submission 192503) | Leachate microbial communities from a municipal landfill in Southern Ontario, Canada - Methane capture system biofilm | ecosystem: Engineered > Solid waste > Landfill > Unclassified ...
TCAATACCGGCACACCTGATACACTGGGTCTGTTCTTGCCTCCATATGACCTGGCAGGTAACTGGCGAATATGGAATGGTAGGATAGATATGGGTTGTTATGAATACGGTTCTGAGCATTGGGTAAGCAACGATGATCCAGTGGTGCCTGAGATTCCAGCAATAATACTTGTCGTATATCCCAATCCCTTCCAGACGTTTTCTAACATCAAAATATCTATACCGGTTGAATACAGCAACAAAATGACTGGCATAAGTGAAACGAGCATTGATATTTACAACATCAAAGGGCAGAAAGTTAGGGCATTTTCCTTTGACCCAAGAAGTTCCCTCGAACAGGTCATAGTGTGGGATGGTAAGGATCAAAATGGAAACAACTGCACCAGTGGTCTATACATTGTAAACCTCACAATAGCTGGTGAGCATATAGCAAACAGAAAAGTAACTTTGGTTAAATAGGGACATTGGCAGCCCGGGGCAGTGCTACAATTTCATCTATCCTGACCCTACACGTAAAAAGGGTGATACTAGATTTGCAAAAAGGGTGATACTAGATTTGCAAAAAGGGTGAAACAGATTTGCAAAAAGGGTGAAACAGATTTGCAAAAAGGGTGAAACAGATTTGCAAAAAGGGTGATACTGGAGTCTCACTAAAAACAGCGATTTGCATCGAAAGTGATACTATATGCAATTTCACTTGATACTTTATAGAAATCCCGTTGAATCCTGATGACGGCGTTCGTGTAGATTCCGCTTGACATTATTCCATCCTATCATATAAAATGGCATCGACTCTTATATATTTCTACAAGGAGGAACAATGAATATGGTGAAAGGCCTCACGATATGCTTAGCGCTGGTTTTGGGTGTTGTTGGATTGACCGCTCAAAACCCAGAATGGCAGTGGGCAGCTGTAGCTGGTGGATTAAACTCTGAAAAGAGTCATGATATAGCCACTGACAGCCAAGGAAATCAGTATATTACCGGATGTTTCCAAGGAACAGCCACTTTCGGCCCCTACACGCTTATATCCAGCGGTGAAAACGATATCTTTGCGGCCAAGCTAGACCCCACGGGAAACTGGCTTTGGGCTGTCAGGGCGGGCGGGATATCAAATGACTATAGTTATGGGATTGCCATAGATTGGGAGGGCAACGCCTATCTGACCGGGTATTTTCAGGCAAGCGCTGGATTTGGCTCTGACACACTAACATCTAGCGGATATAATGATATCTTCATTGCCAAACTGGCTCCAGCGGGAAACTGGCTCTGGGCTATAAGGTCGGGCGGGACTGGTAATGACTCAGGCAGAGGCATAACCGTGGATGATGAGGGCAACGCCTACCTAACTGGTTTTTTTCAGTCAAGCGTCGGTTTTGGCCCTTACACACTCACATCCAGCGGAGGATTTGATATCTTCATCGCCAAACTTGGTCCCAATGGCAACTGGCTATGGGCGTTTTGGGCTGGCGGTACAGGCGATAACTTTGGGCTGAGCATCGCCATTGACAACCAAGGCAACACATATCTGACTGGAGAATTTAATTACACAGCCACTTTCGGTGCGTACACCATCACAGCAAGCGGAGAATGGGATGTTTTTGCCGCCAAGCTAGACCCCGCAGGCAACTGGCTTTGGGCAGCCAAAGCGGGGGGAACTAGTTTTGACGCTGGGAATAGCGTCTCTGTTGATGGCTCGGGCAATGCCTACCTGACCGGTTATTTTTATGGCATAGCCACTTTTGGCGCTCATACCCTCATTTCAAACGGAGAGGGCGATATCTTCACCGCTAAGCTAGGCGAAGCAGGTAACTGGCTCTGGGCTGTGAGTGCGGGAGTGGTTGGATATTCTGATATAGGACAGGGTATCGCCGTGGATGGAGCGGGCAATGCATATCTGACGGGATATTTTTGGGACACAGCCACCTTCGGCGTGCACACCATAGCTTCATGCGGTGAAAACGATATCTTCATCGCCAAACTTGACCCCGACGGCTACTGGCTTTGGGTAGTGAGTGCCGGCGGAGAATACTGGGAAGAGGGTTTAGGCATTACCGTAGATGCAGCGGATAATGCATTCCTAACCGGTCATTTCTCTGGCGCAGTAAGCTTCGGAGCTACCACCCACATTTCAAACGGAGATCACGATATCTTTGTTGCCAAACTGAGCTTTCAAGCGGCAAGACCAAAACCACCGGAAAACCTCTACCTCTCAAGGTTGGGCAATGACATTCTGCTCAGCTGGGACGCGGTGAACCTGGATACCAACAACCAATCGCTGATTCCCGACGCCTATCTCGTCTATTCCAGCACTGATGCCGACCCTGATACTTTCAACTTTCTGGGTGAGGTCGTGTGCAATTCTTACACCCATATCGGCGCATTGACGGATTATATTGAGCATTTTTATAGAGTGGTTGCTGTTCAAAACTGAGAAAATAATTTAATATTGAAGAAAGTGTTTCGCCTTCACCCACTCCGGATATCCTGTCGGAGTGGTTCCCGCCGGCACGGTACAGATCATCCTGTTCCGGCAACCCTACGGAGATCTCAGCCATTTCGGCTTCACCGCGGAAGGTGAGCCCTGCCTCCCCGGCGATCATGTCATCGATCCGGAAGGATACACCGCCTTCAACCAACTGGTGGAGATCAACTCCGGCGCCTATGTGTTGTGGGGAAGGTCAGCCTACGGCGGATGCGGCTCCTCGCCAATGCTGTACCTGCAAAAAGTCTATCGCGCGCCCGGCAGCGGGGAAACTCCGGAACCAGAGCTCTTGCTGCCCCAAAGCATTTATCCCAACCCCTTCACCCACCAGGCATCCATCGAGCTCCTCAGCAACACCCCGACCCTGCGCCAGGTCAAAGTCAGAGTGTTCAATATCAGAGGGCAACTGGTGTCTGAAATCATCAGAGAAGACCTTTCCTTCGGCGTCAATTTGATCGATTGGGACGGTAAAGACACTCAGGGGCGCGATGCTGCCCCGGGCATTTACTTTTTCAGGGTCGATCCGGGCGCAGGCAAATCCCAGGTCCTGCGCGCCGCGCGGATCAAGTAACGCTGGCTTGGAGCCAGGCTGGCGTCGAGAAAGATGTGAACAGCGATGACTTCCAGGCCGGACTCACTGTCGTGATGTTTGGGTCATGCAATCTGAGTTTCCCTGTGAGGGCTTATATCTATACCGGGGGCAGGGTGCGATTGTCGCTCCGAAAGACATGCGATAGTCCTTGACAAAAATCCCGGGCTTGAGATAATGCGACTGATTCTCATTAAAGGATAACGCCATGGATGACCAAGTCGCTGTTTTTGAGCAGTTTCTGCTCCGCAAGGGGCTGAAGCTCACCACTCCCCGCCGGGAGATCCTGGACGCGGTGTTCAACCTGCACGAGCACTTCGACGCCGAGCAGCTGCACGCCTCGCTGAAAGACCTGAAGCGCCGGATCTCCCTGGCCACCATCTATCGCACCCTGCCCCTGCTGGCGGAGGCCGGCCTGATCCAACATTCGCTACGCTCATCCTCCCGTGATGTGTTTGAACACATCTACGGCCATCCCCGCCACATCCACTGGATCTGCTCCCGCTGCGGCTGGGTGCAGGAAACTCCCTTGGACAGACTGAACAAGTCATTGCAGCAGGAAGCCTCCAACCTGAAATTCCGCCTGGACGAGGTGAACATCCAGGTGCGGGGCCTCTGCTGGAAATGCCGTGAGAATGAGAATCAATAGGCCATGAGCAAAAACAACCCCGTCATCGCCCTCGCCGGCAACCCCAACGTGGGCAAAACCACGCTCTTCAACGCCCTCACCGGCTCACACCAGACCGTTGGCAACTGGCCGGGTGTGACCGTTGAACGCAAGGAGGGCTTTTTCCTGCGCGAAGGCCGGCGTTACGAGGTGATCGACCTGCCCGGGATCTATTCCCTGGCAGCCGGATCGCCGGACGAACTGGTGGCCCGCAACTTTCTGGTGCAGAAAAAACCGGATCTGGTGATCAACATCGTGGACGCCTCGAACCTGGAGCGCAACCTCTACCTCACCCTGCAGTTGATGGAACTGAAGGTCCCGCTTTTAATCGTGTTTTCGATGATGGACATCGCCGCCCAAAACGGGATCGAGGTGGACCTGGAGCATCTGAAGAGCCATCTCAACTGCCCCATCCAACCTCTGGTGCTCTCCCGCCGTTTCGATCCCAGCCAGCTTTTTGACAACATCGACGCCTGCCTGGGCAAGTCACCCCGGAAAGCCGACCTGCGCTACGACGAGGTGGTGGAAAAGCACCTCTACAACATTGGCAACTTCCTGCTGCGGCACAGCGACGGACCCGCCTGGCCGGCAGCCTGGAAGGAACTGCCCCTGGGCTGGACGGCGCTGAAGCTGCTGGAACGGGACCCCTGGTTCCACGCGGCCCTGCCCCCGGCCTGGTTCGATGAGGTGGACCGCGAGATCCGCGCCGTGGAAAAACACCGCAACCAATCCTCCGCCGCCGCCCTGGCCGATGACCGCTACGGCTTCATCCGCGGTTTGGTGAAAGACGTGGCGCGCCACAAGAGCAAAACCGGCTCCACTTTGTCGGACAAGATCGACCGTGTGGTGCTGAGCAGCGTTTGGGGCCTGCCGGTCTTTTTTGGCGTGATGTACCTGGTCTTCCTGCTTGCCGTGCGGGCCAGCGAGCCCCTGATCGGTTGGATCGGCGACGGCCTGAACTGGCTGCTGGTGGACAAAGGCGGGGCTCTTTTGCTGGCCTGGAACTTTCCCGTCTGGCTGAAATACTTCCTGGCCGACGCCATCGGCGGCGGGATCGCCACCATCGCCACTTTCATCCCGCCCATTTTCTTCATCTTTTTGTGCATTTCCCTGCTGGAAGACAGCGGCTACATGGCCCGCGCCGCTTTCATCGCGGACAAGTTCATGCGCCGGGTGGGGTTGCCCGGAAAGGCTTTCATCCCGCTGCTGGTGGGTTTTGGCTGCACCGTGCCGGCCATCATGGCCACCCGCACCCTGGAAAGCAGGAGGGACCGCATCTTCGCCTCGCTGCTCACCCCTTTCATGAGCTGCGGCGCCAAACTGCCGGTCTACACCTATCTGGGCCTGCTGTTCTTTCCCCGGAGGGCCGATCTGGCCATCTTCGGGCTCTATTTCTTCGGGGTGGTGATGGGCATGCTGTTCGCGCTGGCGCTGAAGAAAACCCTCTTCAAGACCCAACCGGGCAACTTCGTGATGGAACTGCCGCCCTATCATCTGCCCACAGTGAACGCCATTGGCATGCACACCTGGCACCGCCTGAAAGACTTCATCCTGCGCGCCGGGCAAACCATCCTGCTGGTGACCGTGATCATCACCCTGCTGCAGGCTTTCGTGATTCCGGTGAACGGTGCGCAGGCCAGCGTTTTGGAACTGGGCGGAAAGCTGCTCACCCCGCTGCTGAGGCCGATGGGCATAGCCGCGGATAACTGGCAGGCCACGGTGGCCCTGATCTCCGGGCTGTTCGCCAAGGAAGCCATCGTGGGCACCCTGCAAAGCCTCTATCCTGATCCAGCCGCCATCCCCGGCACGTTCGGCGGCACAGCTTCCGGGATCGCTTTCCTGATCTTCATTCTCCTCTATTCGCCCTGCGCCGCCTCCCTGGCCGCCCTGCACAAGGAACACGGCTGGCGCTGGAGCCTCTTCACCTTCGGCTATCTCACGCTGCTGGCCTGGATCGTGGCCACCATCGCCTTCCAACTGCTGGCCTTCAATCCACAGTCCTGGCTTTGGCTGGGCCTCTGCCTCCTGTTGGCGGTGGCCTTTGTGGCCAGCCTCAAACTAATGGGAAGAAAACATGCTATCGAGACGTGACCGCGTTCGCCTCCGCCAGTTCGGCCGCAGATTCGGAGGCCGCCACAAAGCCTGCCATTGCCTCAGCGGCGATTGCATCAGCCTGGCCGACCTCAGCACCGGCAAAGAAGCCCTGATCACCTGCAACAACGACATCAAAACCATCGAACGCGGGCTCTACCACGGTAAAAGAGTGATCGCCCAGCGCAACGAGCCCGGGGAACCCAACATCGTGATAGCCGTGGGGGACGCCCGCTATGTGCTGGACCGCCGGGTGGCCGGAATGATCCGGGTGCGCGTGGTTTGAGACTTTCAGGCGCGGGTATTATCACAGTGATGGGAAGACGCGGAGACACCGGGAAAAGGGGGTTGAACGCAGAGATAAGCAGAGCAAGGGCAGGGGCAAAGCAGAGTTTTGTAAACGAAAATGAGGGAAGGGATGGGCCCGCATTTGGGCTCCCAACCCCACGGTAGAATCGACTTTATCCCTTTTTCTCTTTATCTCTCTATCTCTTAATCTCCAAGCCTCTGTGTAAAAATTACTCTCCCCCTCCGAAAATGATTGACAGGATCGTGGACTTTATTTAAACGAACCGCAAACATAAACCTCTGGGAGGAGAGATGAACAACGAAGAGATCCGCCGCGAGGCGAGAGAATTTCTCAAGGACAAATGGCTGAACCTGGCCTTGGTTTGGCTGATCTTCGGAGCGGTGCTATCGCTGGTCCCGGCCACTTTGGGGATCGGCGGGATCGTGGCCTTGATCGTGGGTGGACCCCTGATGCTGGGTATTTCCCGGATCTTTCTGAAGCTGTGGCACCGGCAGGACTTTCAGATCGAGGAAATGTTCCAGGGCTTCAACGATTTTTCCCGTTCGCTGGTGGCCTATCTGCTGATGTGCCTCTACGTTTTCCTTTGGTCCCTGCTGCTGGTTGTGCCCGGGATCATCGCCGCCATCAGTTATTCGATGACCTTCTTCATCATGGCCGAGGACCCCAAGATCGAGGCCCAGGAAGCCCTGCGCAAGAGCAAGGAGATGATGGAGGGGCACAAATCCGAATATTTCTCGCTGCTGTTCTCGTTCATCGGTTGGTTTCTGCTGGCCTGCCTGACCTGGGGCCTGGGATTTTTGCTGCTCTCTTCTTATACCACCATGGCCAGCACCATCTTTTACCAACGCCTCAAAGGCCAGGTTCAGCAAGCAGCATACAGTCAGCCAGAAGTTCCCGCGGCCAGTCCGCCTGAACCGATGTGAACAGCACCCAGGCAATAATTGAGGCCATCCTTGCCGTTCCCGCCGGCAGGGTGGCCAGTTACGCGCAAATCGCCGCGGAAGCTGGGATCCCCCGTGGGGCCAGACAGGTGTCCCGGGTGCTGCATTCCTGTTCGGACAGGCATGATCTGCCGTGGTGGAGGATCGTGCGCTCATCCGGCGAGATCGCCCTTCCCCCGGAGGCCGGAGGCAGCCTGCAAAAGGAATTGCTGCTGGGCGAGGGTGTCTTGTTCAGATCAACTTGGGTGGTCGATCTCAATCGCTGCGGAGATCAGCCAGCCAAAAACATTTGACAGTTAAAGCTGTTGCGTCATTTGGCCAGGCCGCCACAAACCGCAGAAAGGCCACCTTAGGGTTGCGGATCCTGGGATCATGCTGGACTAGCTGGCCCGAAGCGCAGGTCCAGCAGTTGGCCGCAGCTAGCCCACTCAAGGCGTTGCGGACTGAAGATGATGAAGACCGGCTTCAGCCACTTGGGATAATCCAGCAGCCGGGGACTGAAACGTTCCATGCGGAAACGGGCCACCGCTTTGTCGATGTGGAAGCCGGTGTTGGCCTTGCCTGGGCTGAGTATCTGTAGTAGTCTCCCTGCATTCTTGTTTTCCACGCTTAGGTGCCGCATGGATTCCCAGAGCCGCACATCTTCCCTCCCCGCGTCCAGGCTCTGCCAGCGGTTCGCGTCGAGGGGAAGGTGCACCCGGCAATTCTCCACTTTACCCCCTGGGGCAAAAAAGCCCATCAGCGGAATGCTCTCGAAGTTTGCAAAACCAGTTCCGGAGACCACTTCCGCGGTGATGACGAGCAAAGGCAGCCCGGGCAGGGTGAGATAATAGTGGCGGAAACACAAGCTTTTGAGCGGCTTGTAGTTTTCGATCCGAGTTTCATAGACCAGCCCCATCCAGGTATTGCCGTGCTGATCGTTCACCGCGGCGGCGCCCAAGCTGTGTTTTTCCTTGCGCAGTTCGGCCAGCGAGATCCCTGCCGGACGCGCGTGCAGGCCGCCGGGATAAGGGTTGTAATGCGATTTGGCCTGGTATTCCGGCCAGGCCTGGTCCAGCCACTCCCCGTCTTCACTCTCCAGCGACAGCAGTACCGGCAGATCAGAATCCACCGCCGCGCCCAGCTTCAGAACTCCATTATCCGCCCGCAGCCAATCTCCTTCTTTCCTGATCTTCACCTCCCCGCGGGGACGCAGGAGGATTTGCCTTCGGTACAGGTGGTACAGCGGCAGGGCGGCGTCACAGCAAAGCTCAAGCAGCGGAGCGTCCGGCTGTTCCAATACATCCCAGCTCACGCCGCGCTGGCCTGTCCCCTGCTCCAGAACCTTTACCTCCCTGAGGTCCAGCCCATTAAGGCTCAAGCTGAACGACCCACCCAGATCGCGGTCCTGGCGCCAAAGCAGTTCCACGCTGAAAGGACCGGTCAAAACGGGATTCCCCGAGTTGGCCAGCAGTTCCAAAGAAGTATGGGCCGCTTCGTAGGGCACATAGCATCCCCGGGCGTAATCCCGCAGTTGCAGGGCGTTTTGGAACTGGTTCAGGAAGAAGCGGATGGGCTGGCTTTCCAGTTCACCGGCCCGGAGCATGGCGCTGAGATCCAGGTCCCAGGCCAGATACCAGTTCTGAACCCTCACATGCAGGGCCGGATCCCAAACCAAGCCGGTGGTGATGCCGGCCCGGCCGTAAAAGATGAAGTTGCCGGTCACGCGGTTTTCCGGGAGCCATTCCAGTTCCGCTTCTATCTGATCGCGTTCCAGGCTGTGCAGTTCATCCCCGTGCTCATAGGTGATGAAGCTGCTGTTTGGCATCACCCGAAAGCGCAGGGTGGTTTTGGCGTTCTCAGGAAGGCTGATGATCCGGACCCAACATTCCAGCATACCTGAAGGGTGTAGCCGGTGGATGAGGGCGAATTCCGCCCCCGGAAAATCCTGGCTGCGATAGCGCAGCGTGATCTGATTGGCCTCTTGAAGTTCCTCCAGAACCACCTCCACGGGGTCGAGATGTTCCAGCTCTTCGGAGAAAGGCTCGCCAAGCATCGGGACTGGGAAGTGGCAATATTCGCCGAACACCGTGGAGAAGCTGGCGCGGTTTTTGCCTTGCCTGCTGCCCACCGTGAGGATGTGCGGGCCGTTGATGAGGGCGTGAAAGCCATCCATTGTTTTCTGGTCGCGCCCCGCGAATGACCTCAACATGGCCTCGCAGCGTTTTACGTATCTCACTTCCCGGCCTTTTTCTGGCCTGGCGATCACTCGCACCGTGGGGGTCCAGAGGCAGCCGCGGGAGCAGCTGATCCGCAGGGGCACACTTGCCCTGGCCTGGGCCGTGAGGCTGATCAGCCGCCGGTTTTCAGCCAGGGTGGCCGGTTCCTGAGGCAGGAACTCTAGCTCGAATTCGGCGGCCGTATCAAACTGGTTCTGAATATTGAGGTTAAGAACGTACTCCCGGCCGGGCATGAGCAGGTTCGCTTCGGTGAACATGGACAGGGTGAGCGGATACTGGCTCTTGAGCCCAGTTTTCATTTCCACGGCTTGTCCCCCCAGGGTCAGCAGCGTCCTAACTCCCGGCAGTGTCTGCCATTCATCGTCTCCGGGCTGGGGCTCCGAAAGGCTGAATCCCGCTTCCCAGGTGGCCTCTTTTACCAGTACAAAGCTGTGGCTTGCAATAAAATTCACATTGCCGTCATCCCGGCCTTCGATCTGCACCGGGATCGGTTTTCTGGAGCGGTTGGTGATTTCAAAGCATACCCTGTGCTCACTCCCGAAGACAGGTCGGGCCTGATCTACCCTGCATTCCACCGCGATCTCCTCCGTGGTAAAGGCCGTGATCCCGCGTCCGGTCTTCTCAAAGCTGATCGCCAGCTGGCGTCCGTCCTTTACCCAGAGATAGTCATAGAATTCAAATCCGTTGGCCTCCCTGCCGTCGGGAGCGATGGTCAGGTCGCGCTTCAGGTCGTCGTACCAATGGAAAAACGTGAACCAAGGCTTGAAATACCCGCTGTTCATGATCCCCGGCAGAAAATTCATCAGATGGGTGGCCTGGGTTTCCATCCGTTCCCAGAAAAAGCCGCATTTCTTGTAGAGCGGCACAGCCTTGGTGTTGCCCGGCCAAGTGAACAGGTCGAGACGCTGATAACCCAGTTCCACAGACCGCTCCACGCATTTATGCAGCAGAACTTTGCCGATCCCCTGACCATGCCAGGCCGGATCCACCGAGATCAGCTCCACATAGGCCACACCATCCTCCATGGAGTACTTGGTCAGCTTGGCGTAGCCGATCACTTCTCCGCCGGCCAGGGCCAGCCAGAGATTCAGATAGGGGGAATCCCGCTCTTCCTGCAACACTTTGGTTTCGCTGCTGTTCCAAACCCGGCCGTTCCAACCATCGCCGCTGCGGTTCCACATCGCCGCCACGGCTTTGGCAAAGCGGGGATCATACTCGGTGTAAACTACCTGTGCCACTATTTCTCCTGTTGGGGTGAGTTGTCCCTGTTTGCGTCGCAAGGGGAATATGTCAAGCATAAATTGGGATTTATACCGATGGCGGGAGTTCATCACCGGTATTGAGGAGAATAAATATGTTGACAGCTATGGAACCCGCGTATTTTTACAGCATCCTGAACCCAAGGAGTCAAAATGCGAGCTTTACTAAGTTTTGCCTGCTTTCTGGCGCTTGTTGCATCCGCCAGCATTCTCACAGCCCAAACCCCCCAATGGCTTTGGGCCTACCAGATGGAAGCTCCCATCAACATCCTGCCCTACGCCACGGCTACCGACGGTTCCGGCAACTGCTTTGTGACCGGCTGGTTCAGCGGCAACGCCGTTTTTGGCTCAGTCACCCTGGAGTGCGCCGGAGGCGATGACATCTTCCTGGCCAAATACTCTCCCTCCGGTGAACTGCTCTGGGCCACGCGGGGCGGGGGGCCCGGCGGCGATGAGTCTTTTGGGATCACAGCAGATGACGCCGGCAACGTGTGGATCACCGGTTATGCCGGGGATGGCGCGGTTTTTGGTTCCACCACCCTTTCCGGAGGGAGCGGCTTCATTTTCGTGGCCAAAGCAAACCCCAACGGAACCTGGCTTTGGGCGAACAAAAACGGCGACACCGGAGCCTACGGCGACGACCGCGGACATGCCATAACTGCCGATCCGCAGGGCAACTCCTATATTACAGGCTACATTAAGGGCAATGCCATCTTTGGTGATACGATCCTGAACACTCTCAGTGGCGATGAGCCGGCAGCTTTCGTTGCCAAGCTGGACTCTTCAGGCGAATGGGTTTGGTCCTATCCAACCTTCGGAATCACCTACGGCGACAGATCCTGGGGCCACGGCATTGACGTGGATGGCTTTGGAGATCTGGTGATCGCGGGTCTGTTCATGGGCCAGATGGCGGTGGGAAGCACCCAACTGGCCAGCGATGGACTGGACGCCTTTGTGGCAAAATTCAGCGGCCAGTCCTGGTCCTGGGCCAGGAAAGCCGGAGGGGGCATGTCTGACAAGGCTTGGGCTGTGGCCGCGGATAACGCTGGCAACTGCTATGTGGCTGGATGTTTCACTGTTTCCGCCAGTTTTGGCCCCATTACCCTTACCAGCAGTGACGCGGGAGGGGACGGTTTCGTGGGTAAACTTGATCAGTCCGGCTCCTGGCTGTGGGTGGCCCAGGCAGGAGGCGCTGGCTCACAAGACCTGCGCGGCATCGCCCTCGGGGGTGAAGGAAATGTCTGCGTGGGCGGCTACTATAGCGATCCGACCATTTGCGGAAGCCACGTGTTGCCAAGCTCTGCCGGAGGTTTTGATTGCCTTGCCGCAAAGTTGGATCCGGCAGGGAATTTCATCTGGGCTTTGGGCGCGGGAGGCGGAGGCGAGGACTGGACCCAGGGGATTTCCTGTGACACTGAGGGCAACAGCTTTCCCGTTGGCAGGTTCGGCACCGCGGCTGTATTCGGAGGCAACAGCCTCTACCAAATCATTGGACCATACGGTGGATTTGTAGCCAAGGCTTCTTCCGGCGGATCTTTCAGCGACGATCAACAGGTGCCGGAAGCGGCTGGACCGCGCCTGAGCGTGTGGCCCAATCCTTTGCTTATGGGAGACACTGCTGTGCTGAAAGCGGATCTGCCGGAAGACGAATCAGCTTCGGTAAGCATACATAACCTGCGGGGCCAACTGCTGAAAGTTTGGGATTTTAGCGCTGGAACCAGTGAAGCAGTCTTTAACACTGCCGGTCTACCGACCGGTATCTACCTCTGCCGCTTAAAATCAGCTGGCGCGGTCCGGGTGGCCAAGCTGGTGATCATGCCTTGAGACTCTTGTTGACACGGGTTTAGGATTTCCCTCCGGCCAGAACAGGCCGGCCAGATACGCCGTGGGGATAACTCCGCTAGATCTCCAGCCCTGTCTCCAGCCTGATGAAGCTGCGGTGAGCGGCAAAGGCGATGGGCGGCAGTTCTTTCAGGGGATGGAACACGGCCTCCTCAGCATCATCTCCGGCCTGCAGTTTTCCCCCGGTCACTTGCATCCGGAAACCCAGGCTCAGCACGCGCTCGTAGATGGGGCTGTAGCCGTAGTACCAAGCGATGAAGCGCTCCACCTCACCCTCCAGCCCGGTTTCTTCCTTCAGTTCAGCCACGGCGTTCTCTTCGGGCGTAAGATATATCTCCATATAGCCGCTGGGCAGGGCCCACATTCCCGCCCTGGGAGGGAGTTTCCGCTTCACCAACAGCAGTTCCCCGGCCGCGTTGAGCACCAGGACGGCCACAGCGGGGATGGGATTCTTGTATTGCACCCGGCCGCAAGCTTCGCAGACCAGGCGGGCTTTGCCCTCGTGGTCCTCCCTGGGAACCAGCCGGCCTCCGCAGCCTTGGCAGAACTTCACTTCGGGGTATTGGGGTTCTTCATGTTCAAGCATGAGACCAGGCTGGCCATCCGCTCCGGCCTGTCAACCCCTTTGTGCGCGGCATCCGCTCCGGGCCCCAATCGAGGGCAGTATCGTGCGGGGGTTGAACTTTTCCCTTGACAGGATTTCGACGCGTTCCCACATAGGAATCATTACTATTCAGGATGCGTCATGATTGCCAAACAGATATTTGCCGAACGCTTGGAAAGCTTTCTGGCCAAGGCGAAGGAACGCGGCGTACGGGTTACGCCCCAGCGCCTGGCCATCCACCGGATCGTGGCTTCCAGCGAAGACCATCCCGGGGCGGAGGAGGTGCACAAAAAACTTCGCCGCCGCTTTCCCACCGTCTCGCTGGACACGGTCTACCGCACCCTCCGTTTGTTGGAGGAACTGGAACTGGTAAGCGCGGTACACCCTCACCACGATACTCAGCGTTTCGACGCCAACACCAGGCCACACCACCATTTCATCTGCCTCCGCTGCGAACTGATCCGCGACTTCACGAACCCCAGACTCAGCGCCCTCTCCATTCCCTCCGAAAGCCTGGCCTTTGGCCTGCCCCGGGACCTGAGTGTGGAGGTGCGCGGCGTTTGCAACAACTGCTTGAACAAACCAGGCAAGAACCGTAAAAACTAATAAGGAGCACATCCATGGACGACAAGAAGAAAAAACTCACCCACGTCTCCGGCGCCCCGGTGCCGAACAACAACGACATCCTCACCGCCGGAAAGCGCGGACCGCTGCTGATGCAGGACGTCTGGCTGGTGGAAAAACTGGCCCATTTCGACCGCGAGGTGATCCCCGAACGCCGCATGCACGCCAAAGGCTCCGGCGCTTACGGCACTTTCACCGTAACCCACGACATCACCAAGTACACCAAGGCGAAGATTTTCTCCGAGATCGGGAAGCAGACCGAGTGCTTCGTGCGCTTCTCCACCGTGGCCGGAGAACGCGGCGCCGCCGACGCCGAGCGCGACATCCGCGGCTTCGCCCTCAAGCTCTACACCGAAGAGGGAAACTGGGACATCGTGGGCAACAACACCCCGGTCTTCTTTTTCCGCGATCCCCTGCGCTTTCCCGGGCTCAACCACGCCGTGAAGCGCGATCCCAAGACCAACTTGCGCAGCGCCACCAACAACTGGGACTTCTGGAGTTCGCTGCCGGAGGCCATCCATCAGGTCACCATCACCATGAGCGACCGCGGCATCCCTCTCTCTTACAGGCACATGAACGGTTACGGCTGCCACACCTTCGCCATGTATGACAGGGACAACCACCGCGTCTGGGTGAAATTCCACTTCAAAACCCAACAAGGCATTAAAAACCTCACCGACGCCGAGGCTGAAGAACTTGTCGGGAAAGACCGCGAAAGCCATCAGCGCGACCTCTTTGAAGCCATCCAAAAAGGCGATTTTCCCCGCTGGACCCTGTCCATCCAGGTGATGACCGAAGAAGAGGCCAACGCTCTGCCTTACAATCCTTTCGATGTCACCAAGGTCTGGTCCAAAAAGCAGTGGCCCCTCATCGAGGTGGGCGTGCTGGAACTGAACAAAAACCCCGAAAACTATTTCCAGGATGTGGAACAGGCCGCCTTCACCCCGGCCAACATCATCCCCGGCATCGGCTATTCACCCGACCGCATGCTGCAGGCCAGGCTCTTTTCCTACGGCGACGCCCAACGCTACCGTCTGGGCATCAACCACCACCAGATCCCCGTGAACAAAGCCCGCTGCGAGGTGAACGCCTTCCACCGCGACGGCGCCATGCGCCTGGACGGAAACTACGGCGCCACCAGGGGTTATGATCCCAATTCCTATGGCGAATGGCAGGACCAGCCGAACTTCTCCGAGCCGCCCTTCCCGCTGGAAGGCGACGCCGACCGCTACAATTTCCATGAGGATGATAACGATTATTACAGCCAGCCCCGGGCCCTCTTCCATCTGATGAGCGCGGAGCAGAAACAGGTGCTGTTCGACAACACCATGCGCAACCTGGGCGACGCTCCCCGGGAGATCAAGGTCCGCCACATCATCAACTGCTGGAAGGTTGATTCCGCCTACGGCGAAGGGGTTGCCAAAGCCTGCGGCATAGCCATGGACGAAATCCCCGTTCAATAATCGGATACAGAACCACAGCCACCGGATCCGGTCCTTCCGGATCCGGTATTTTATTTATTATTGGGGAACGAAAATTGCTTGTTCTGCGGTAACTGCTTGAGAAACAAGCAAAAGGAGTGAGCCATGAACAAGAGCTTCATGATTCTGTTTTTAGGCCTCACCGTGGCCCTGGGCGCTTTCGAGATCTTTCCTTACGCCCTGGAGGTCGAGGGCATCGAGCACGTAAATCTGGAACAAAACCCCCTGGTTTTGGGCAACTGCGTGGGAGACCAATCCTACCTCCAACTGAACAGTGGCACCGGTTGGGTGCAGTATCCCTCTTACCTGAAGGGCGTGCCCATCACCGGATCCTGTTTGCTGAACGACAGCACCCTGATGCTGGCCATGGGCGCCGGCTTCTGGAGCGACGGGGTTTACAACTTCGATCTGAACAACCACAGCTGGCAGCTGAACGAATGGTTCTACCGCCCCAATTTCCTGCTCAGATACCCCGGCAACGGCAATTTCTATGTGGGTGACGACACCGGCCTGCTCTTTTCCACCGACGGCGCCGACTGGAACTGGGTCTACACCATCGGCAAGTATGAATGCAACAGCCTGGCCTGGCACGGAGAACACCTGGTCACCAACATTGGCAACGGCGTCTGGTACTCCGCGGATTCCGGCCAGAGCTGGCAAATGAGCCCGATGACGTTGCTTAAGGGATTCCGCTTCACCGATCAGGGCATCCTCTACGGGTTGATGAATGACGGCTCGGATTCCGACGGCCTCTGGCGCTCCCTGGATTATGGCGCCACCTGGAACGTGGTCTTCTACACCACCGGGCTCAACCAGATCGGTCCGGACTTCGCTGGCTACCTGCCCCTGGGCTGGGGCCAGCCGAACGAAAACGGACTGTTTTTGGAATTGAAGGCTCCCGACGACAGCCTCATCTCCATGTCGCATCCCGTGCTGCATTATCCCGTCTGGGCTCTGGAGGTCTTTCCCCTGGTGAACACGCCCTCTTTCTACGTCCTCAATTTGGCCGGGATCTATTTCCTGACCGGGTTTTCGCCCGTGGAGGCCGATGACCCTGCCGTCCCCCCGGTTTCAGGCTGGAGCGCCACCCTTTTTCCCAATCCCGCCAAAAGCTGGACGGAACTGAGTTTCAACGCCACCATCCCCCGCGGCACCGATATCAGCCTCTATGACCTCAAAGGCCGCAAGATCGCCAACCTTAAACTACAGCAGACCGGCTCCGCCAGGCTGCGCCTCGAGCTTCCCAAGCTCCCCGGCGGCATCTACCTGCTGAAGATCCGGGCGCAAGGACAGGCCCAAACCCTGAGGCTGGTGATGGCACATTGATTCCGGTCCAAGTTCGAGAGGATCTTGAGGGCTTCTCCGCGCTTTTTTTCCGGGCGGGTCCAAAGGAACCCAAGCAGGAAAATCATTGACATTTTCACGCGGCCCCCTGAGCTTGCGTTCATAAGGTAAATATTCAGGGAGTTTGAACATGGCTATATCTCAGACACCTTTGAGGAATCTTTTCACCTATATCAGGGACCTCTATGACGTCGCCGGCCTGTATGGCGATTTTTTGGCGGAACAGGGCAATCCCAAGCAGTTCGGGATGAACGCCTGGACCCTGCAGGAGTTGATCCAGCTTCACGCCGAGAGCCAGGGTAAGTATGCCAAGTACTTTTCCGTCCGCTTTGGCGAAGGTGAGGAAGATCCCGCCTCAAAGCCGGCCAAAAAGGGCAAATCCAGTCATGAACAAACATCCAACACCAACGTCCTGCTTTCCATCAGCAAACCCGAGCTGAATCCGGAACCCCTGCCCGATCCCCGCCTTTCCCCCTGGCTCACTCTCACTCCCAGGCACAACGACATGCCCCTGCTGAACTATCTGGACAAGATCCCCCTGACTAAAGGAAAGAAGACCGCTCCGCCGGTGCCGTCGCCAGGCCCGCGCGTGATCCTCACCCAGGAAGACGCCTGGGAAGACGACGAGGCCCCCGTCGCCACCACGGAACCAAGTCCCGATGCAGAATGGGACTACTTTTCCAATCATCCGGAGCTTAAAAAGCCCTTCGAAGCTTATAAGAAGGCCTACGAAGCGCACTGGCAGGCCAACCGCCTGCCCCTCCAACTGGCCGCCCTCTATGACAGCCTCCACACCCTCTATTACGAGGTGAAAGGAAGCTCCCGGCTGGAACTGGCCCTGTCTTTTGGCTTGGTGGCCATGAAGATGGGGGCTGTGCGCTACCGCAACTATCTCTACCAGGTTCCCCTGATCATGGAACTCAAAAAGGGCAACATCCAGATCTCGCTCGACGCCGTCACCGCCGGGGTCACCTGCGACGCGCATTTCCTGCCCTATCTGAAGGACCTCCATCCCAAGGACAGCCCCGCCAGCATCGAAAAACGCAAGGAGGAAATCCTCTCCGCCGTAAGCGCCTTCAACAGCGGCATCCACCTCCTCAGCTTCTATCCGGAGGACATGCACACCGAATTTTTCGACCCTGCCCTGCTCACCCTGGATTCCTTCCCCTCCAAAACGGTGAAGTTCTTTTTGGGCGACAAACTCACGGAGGGCAAGGAACCGCTAAAGGAAGGTGAAAGGCTGGATTACGCTTTTCACGACGAGATCCCCGAAAAAAACCTGGTCTTCAGCTTTTCCCCCGTGATCCAGACCCGGATCATGGAGGTGAACACCCTCATCTACCGCGACGCCAGCAACATCATCAAGGAGATCGACCGCCTGGAAGCCGCCAAAAACACCGCCGCCATTCCCAACCTCTTCAAAAAAATGTTCGTGGTGGGAGACGGCTCCTTCCCGGAGGCACAGCCGCCCCAGAGCCTCCAGGGTGAGTTGCATTTTCCCAAACCATACAACAAGGAGCAACTGCGCATCATTGAGCGCATCGCCACCGAAGACGCCCTGGTGGTGGAAGGCCCTCCCGGAACGGGAAAAAGCCACACCATTGCCAACATCGTGGCCCACAGCGTGGCCAACGGGCTGAACATCCTGGTGGTCTCCCAAAACGCCAAGGCCCTCACCGTGATCCGGAACCAGATCCCGGAATCCATCCGCGACCTCTCCGTGGCCGTGCTCAACGAAGGCCGCAGCGACGAAATGCTCAAGAACTCCGTGGGCTCCATCATCGCCAACATGAGCAGGGAATATGGCGACAAAACCCTGAATCTGCTCGTGGACGCTCAGGAACAGGTTTTCCAAAAGTACTCCGAGATGAAGGACCAGATCAACCGCAAGATCGCCGCCAACAACCAGGAATTCCGCCTCACGGACCCCGAACGGGGGCTGGATGTCTGCAAGCCGGCCCACCTTTGGGCGATGGAATTCATCGAGGCCGATCCCGCCGGCCTGCCGGTGCTGGACAAGATCCATTACCAGCAGGACACCACCGGCCTGCCGGAGAAGCTGCTGCAGCTTTACAGCCTGGCTTCCGCGGTCAGGGCGGAGGACTTCGCCCTCTCCGGCCACAAATATCTGCCCGTGGACAGCCTTCTGGATCCTGAAACCGTGGCCTCCATGTTTTTGGAAGCCGAGGAACTGGCCAAGGCGATCGACCGTTCCCTGTATGATGGCTACGATCCCTTCCTGGCCCCGCCCGAATTTTTCCAGCAGCTGGACCAGGCAGAGCTGGCCCTCAAAAAGTTCGCCGGCGGCCCCGGCCAGCTCATCCTCTCCTCCGGTGGCTTCAACCCCATTCTGCTGGAAGCCTTGCTGGGCAGTTGCGCGGAGGATTTCCGGTTTGTGGAGGAGGCCGAAAGCCAGCTGGTGAGCCACGTGTTTGAGCTCGGACCCATCGAGGCTGTGGAGCCAGAGGACCTGCTGGAGGTGATAGACAAGCTGATCGAGCAGAAATCCGGCGGGAAAAACGATCTTAAGGACTGGTTCTCGCACCGGATCATGGGCATCAAGAAGCATGTCGGCGATTGCCGGATAGACGGCAGCAAGGTGGATGAGCTGCACGAGCTTAAAAACCTGCGCACCCACCTGCAGATGAAGGGGAAGGCTGCCCTGCTGGTGCAAAAATACAACCAGTTGCTGCGCGAGAACTTCAAGGTGAAACACAGCTTCTCCAGCTACAAGGATTATCTCTTTCTCCAATCCTTGCGTGAATACTACCTCACCTGGACCTGCCTGAACGAAACCCTCCGGGCCCTGCGTGCCCCCTCCCTGGACCTTTGGGTGGATCCCGAAGGAGATCAGCTGCCCTGGCTGAAAGGCCTCAAGGCGTTTCAGGAACTCCTCGCCGCCGAAAACGCCCTGCAGGATTACCACGCCGAACTCAGCCTGGACAGGCTCTATCATCCCCAACTGGCCGAACTGGCCGGGGCCGTGCGCAAAAGAAGCTACGCTGAATACCGTGATGCCTACGCGGAATATCAGAAGCTGATGTCGCGCGTCTATACCATGAAATCCTTCGACGACCTCTACAACGATCTTTTCCAAAAGCTCCCCCTCACCGTTCAGCATTGCCGCGACCTCGCCCAGCGCGAACAACGCCTGGAGATCAGCCGGGAAGCCATCGACGCGGCCCTGTGGTATCGCAAGGAGCAATCCGTGCTGGATACCGTCACCCCCTATGTGTCCGGCCTGGACGAGGACCTGGAGCGGATGCACCATCTGCGGGCGGACCTCTTTCACAAGACCACGGAGCTGATCGCCTTCAAAGCCTGGAAAAGCCTCCAGCAAAAGGTGACCGAAGAGCAAAAGGCCGCCCTCACCGCCTGGCTGATCGCCCTCAACGACGCCGGCCGCGGTTACGGCAAAAACCACGCCCTCAACCTCCGCGAGGCGGCCAAACACATGCGCCGCGCCCGCCAGGCCGTGCCCGTCTGGATCATGACCATCCGCGCCGCCATCACCTTCTTCTCCGACGCCGCCCCCGCCCAATTCGACCTCCTCATCATGGACGAAGCCAGCCAGTGCGACATCAGTTCCTACAACCTCATCTTCCGCTCCCGCCGCTCCATCATCGTGGGCGATCCCAACCAGACCGCCGTGGTCGTGGATTCCAACCAGTTCTCCAAAGCCCGCGTCGGTGACCTCCTCGAGCGCCATTTCCCCGGCTACGACTTCCGCCAGACCCTCAACGTTACCGAATCCGACAACAGCATCTACTCCATGTGCCGCGTCACCTACCCCAACTACATCAGCCTGGTGGAGCACTTCCGCTGCCTGCCGGAGATCATCGCCTTCTCGAACCAGAATTTCTATGCCGGCCGCATCATCCCCCTGCGCACCAACAACCTCAGGAACCTCGGCGCGCCGGTGGAACTCATTTATGTGGAGGACGATCCCAAGGACCTCAGAAAGATCCGCGTGGCCGAGCGGGTGACCAGCGAGATCGAACGCCTGATCGAAAGATTTGAAAACAAGGAGATCCCCTTCCTGCCCACAGTGGGCATCCTAACCTTGGACAGCACCAAGGTCCAGCACCGCAACGCCCTGATCCGCGCCCTCGCCTCCAGTGATGCCGTCAAGAGCCACGAAGACGAACTCAAACTGCTGGTGGGAACTTCACGCGAATTCCAGGGCGACGAGCGCCAGATCATCTTCCTCACCATCGCCGCCTCGCCCCGGGTGGTGGAAAAAGAAGGCGAACTGGAATTCTCCGCCCCCGTGGTGGCTGAAAGCGAGGCCATGAAACGCATCTACAACGTGGCTGCCAGCCGCGCCATCTACCGCAGCGTGATCGTCCACAGCCTCCCCCCGGAAGCCGTGGCCAAAATGAAGGAGGACAACCTCCGCCGCCGCCTGATGGACCACTACGGAGGCCTCAGCGCCAGGGAAAAGCCCCGCGACACCAGCCCGGAAGCCCTTCTCAGCCAGACCGACGCCAACCTCGGCGATTTCGGCCGCCAGGTCTGCCAGGCCCTCTGCGGGAACGGATTCCGGGAGGAGCTCATCCCCCAGTTCAAGATCGGGAACTACACCCTCGATTTCGCCATCTGCCAGGGCGACGTCAAGATCGCCATCATCTGCGATGGACTCGAGGGACGCACCGGACAGGAATTCATCAGCGCCTCGCTGGACCAGCAGCAGGTGCTGGAACGCGTGAACTGGAAATACTACCGCCTGCAGAGCACCGAGTGGTATTACAAAAAAGCCGAGGTGACCGCCAAACTCTTCTCCTGGCTGAACAATCAGCTCAAAGCCTGAGTTGGTCCCCGCTGGCGCCGGGCGAAAAAAGACACTGGCGCCAGCGACCTGGCCAACTCAGTTGGGTTTAAAAGTGCGAGGCAGTGAAACTGGTCGTTTGAGCTGAGGCCAAGCCTGTCCGTGTCAGCTGGCATCCATATGACTGACTTGTCATATAACTAGTTTAATAGATTTGACCCAATATCCAGTTTCCCCGGATCCAGACGAATAATTTAAACTGATCCTATTGCTGCCCGAATTGAGATAACTGGAGATATCGTAATAATCATCCTGATAAGACCCGCCCAATGATGACCAATTTGCCACCTTGCTATTGTTAACATACAATGATACAGGAGCATATCCTTCTTCGCTTCCCGACGCGCTCGTCAAGTGTCTGATTCGTAGTGAAGCGGATGTAACTCCACCGGGCATATCCACATCGAATGCAAAGCTTGAACCTTGAAACATATACAAATGGTAACTGGAATCGTACCTGTCTTCAATTCTGCATCCTGAGGAGCTATAGTCTTCCACCCCTTCGGTTTTCACAGATCCGGATGAAAAATCAACCGAAATCTCGCCACGTTCGAAAACCTGTGTGCCCGGTGTGCCTGTTACCTTACCGGATTCATCCGCAGAGAAACTCACTCCCCCCCCAAATGAGTTAGAACTCTCTCCAGACTCAGATTGGCTACCAGATTGGCCTGCATGTTCATTGCCGGAATTCGACGATCCGTTGCTACTTCCTGTGTCTCCACTGGCAATTGCCAAAACAGCAAACACCAACAAGATAATTGCGGTCAGAACAATTCTACCTTCAGTTTTCATTGGTTTTTCTCCTTCTATTTGTTAGCTTGGTTTTCTTGGATATGCTTATCAACAAATAGCATAATCCCATTGTAGCATACACTAGTTCATCATAGATATCGAAAGTGCCGGGAATTAATCTGTATAATTGCCCAAGTTCAATGGACATGGTAAACACCAAATAAAGCGAAACAAGAGAGATGCATCCTCCGATCTGTTTAGGTTTCCATAGTGATGTTAAAATATGAAGCAAGGCCAATGCCCACAATGAATCCGGCAGGTAATTCCTTGCCCCTCTTAAAATTGGGTTTCGCAGAATGTCGAGATCACATGTAATACCGAGGTCAAACAGATTCATGGTTTTCTGTACAAAAACATTACTGGGAGGGTATATCAAATATACCATGCATGCCGTGACAATGCAGAGCAAAGGTATTGCGACGTATTCAAACCATAGTTTCAAAAACTGCGCATGGGGTTTTGTCACGTCAACTTCCCTTCGGCAAGTAACATAGATCGCATTGCGTTTTAGCCTGTTTCAAACATTTACATAGCCTGATTCAGCCATTCCCAACCATGAGACCATCATGGGATATTGAACTATGCCATGCTTGCAATTGACTGCATCTTAATTGAATAAAAATACATGCCTATATCCCTTGAATACATTTTCAAGATACCCAGTTGTTGTAATGCGAGTTTTTGCATGCGCTCTCTCCTTTGAAAGCCAATTGTACAAATAGCGGTAAACTTAGCATATTCCATTCCAAAACCTTGGGCATCATAACATATTGATAATATGATAGTTATGTAAGTATATCGATTTAATGGTGTGTTTAAAAACACCACACAAGTTTGTCCGGCTAACGTTCAAATAAGGTTTAATCATTTGTCAACAAAGATGTTATGCACCGTGGTAAAAATTACCACAGGTTTTCGCGGGTTTGGTATAAATAACCACGAAAAGGCATTTTTCAGATCAGGACAACCCGCTCGAAAAATGGATAAATGGAGTACTCAGCATCTTTAGGCATAATTATATATGTCACTCAATGTGGATAGCACAACACAGAAGAAAACCAAACAAGGCCACCGGACACCAGCCCGTCATTCTGGGGTAGTCGCGCCAACGACAAGGCTCAGTCGGGGTACTCGCCGGACAACTTGTTGGCCGAGGGGTGAATCGAATCCAGGCCTGTTTCACCCAAATAAAAAAATCTTGCTTGACAGATATTCCGAATGTATTCGAATGAGAAAACTTAAATAAGTCTATGATGGACGAGTCAGATACAGCGATGTTTATCATTCAAGAACCAACCAGGATAGTGCAAGAGCCCGTTTATCATCCCGGGCGATTGAGAGCGAGATATGAACGAATCTGAATGGCATACCCGGAAAGAGCGTATCGACACCCAGCTTAGATCACTCTATCCAGCGTGGGAGGTCATCCACTTTAGCCAGGTTAGAGACACTTCTCTGCTGACCAATCATGCTGTGGAAGAGTACCCAACCCAGAATGGCTTTGCCGATTACGCCCTGTTTGTAAAAGGAAAACTCTTGGGGATCATTGAAGCCAAGAGAGTATCGATCGACGCCCACAACGCCTTGGAACAGGCCAAACGCTACTCTTTGGGCTGCGCCAACACCATTGGCGAATGGAACGCTTTCCGGGTGCCTTTCATCTATTCCTCCAATGGCGTCAGATCCTGGTTTGCGGATATTCGGGGCGCCGCCTACTCGGCCAGGGAGATCAGCGGCTTCCATAGCCCTGAAGCGCTCTGGGACATATTCAATCAGTCGATGGGAGAGTCATACAACTGGTTTCAGCTCAATCCCATCGAGTTCGAAAAGATCCGACCCTATCAATCTGAAGCTATCCAGGCGATAGAAAACAACATCTGCGCCGGGAAACGTATGCTGATGCTGGCCATGGCTACAGGTACCGGGAAAACCTTTACCGCGGTGGCGATGATCTACCGCCTGCTGAAGTCCGGACTTGCCCGGCGGGTTCTCTTTCTCGTGGACCGCCGCGCTTTGGCCGCCCAGGCCGCAGTTGCCTTCCACTCTTTCGAGACGCCCTCCAGATACAAATTCAGCCAGGAATACGAAGTCTTCAGCCAACGCTTCCAAAGCGAGGATTTTGAAGATGGCGATAAGTTTGATGTGAGAGTGTTGCCGAACAGCCATCTCACCAAACCCGACCCTGCCAAGTCCTTTGTCTATATCTGCACGATCCAGCGCATGGCCATGAATCTCTTCGGCAGAGAGAACGCTTTTATTCAGGGCGATGATCCCGATATTGACGATGAAGCCGCAAGACTCGATATTGCCAATAACGCCTTTGACGTGATCATCGCGGACGAGTGTCATCGGGGCTACACGCCCAAGGACGAGGGAATTTGGCGCGCCACCATCAATCACTTCGATGCCATCAAGATCGGCTTGACCGCTACTCCTGCAGCCCACACCACCGCTATCTTCGGACAGCCGGTTTACCGCTACAGCTATGAACAGGCGGTTTTGGACGGCTTTTTGGTGGATTACGAGGCAGTGAAAATAAACTCAAACGTCCGTATCAATGGCATTTTCCTCGAGGAAGGCGAAAAGATAGGGCTCAAAGACACCGAGACCGGACAGGAAAGGATCGACGCCCTGGAAGACGTAAGGGAGTTCGATGCCAGTGAGATAGAGCAGAACATCACCTCTCTGGACAGCAACCGGAAGATCCTCACCGAGATTTTCAGCTATGCCCTGGAACATGAACAGCGCACCGGCAGATTCCCCAAAACTTTGATCTTCGCCGTCAACGACATCCAGCATAAATCCCATTCGGACCAGCTTGTTCATACGGCCAGGGAGATTCTGGACCGAGGCGACGACTTTGTGCAAAAGATCACCGGAAATCCCAACGTGGACAAGCCTCTGGAAAAGATCAGGCGCTTTCGCAACCGGCCTGAACCTGCCGTGGTGGTCACGGTGGACATGCTCTCCACCGGGGTGGATATCCCCGCGCTGGAATACATTGTCTTCCTCCGGCCCGTGAAATCCCGTATCCTCTGGACCCAGATGCTGGGCCGGGGAACCCGGAAGTGCACCGAGATCAACAAAGAATGCTTCACCATCTTTGATTGCTTCGATGGCACCCTTATCCAGTATTTCCAAAAATCCACCGACTTCACCATCGATATTGGCGAAGAGGGTCAAACAATCTCCATTCGGGAGATCATTGAGAACATCTGGAACAACATCGAGCCCGAATACAACAAGAATCGCCTGATCAAGCGCCTGCGCCGGATCTCTAAGACCATGAGCGCCAAAGCCAGGCTGGCTTTTGAGGTCTATATTCCCGATGGCGACGTGAAAGGCTTTGCCGACAACCTGAAGGCAATGCTCAAGGATGATTTCCCCGGTACGATGCGAACCCTGCGGGATCCCAAGTTCCAAGACTTGCTTGTAAACTATGACCGGGCCAGAAAGCCTTTTTACATCGACTATGCTGAAAGAGACTCCGTCAGTTCCGAATACATGTTCCGGATCGGCGACGAGCAGCTGAGGCCGGAAGATTACCTGGATGCCTTCGCCGAATTCGTGAAGCAGAACAAGAACAGGATCGAGGCCTTGTCCATCCTGCTCAACAACCCCTGGCAATGGAATTTTGACGCGCTTGCCGAATTGCGCAATGAACTCAAAAAGAACAGCTTTGATGAGGATAAGGTTCAAAAAGCCCATGAGAGATCAGGCCACAAGGCCATGGCTGATATCATCTCCATGATCCACAACGCCGAGGATGAGGTTTATCCCCTTTTCACCGCCCGGGAAAGGGTGGAGAAAGTGATCGGGGAGATGATCCAAACCCACGCCTTCAATTCTGATCAATTGCAATGGCTCGGCTTCATCAGCGAACATCTCATCAAAAACCTCACCCTCGACAAACACGCCTTAACCTTTGTCCCCATTTTTGAAATGCATGGCGGTCTGTCCCGGGCCAGAACTGTTTTCGGGCCGCTTCTGGACGAGATCATCTCCGAAATTAACCTCAGGATAACCGCTTAAGGAGTTTGAAAATACATGGCTGATGTCGTAAATAAACTGTGGGGCTTGTGCCATACCATGCGCCATGATGGCATTGATTATGGCGATTACATAGAACAGCTCACCTATCTGCTCTTCATCAAGATGGCTGAAGAAAAGGAGATTGAACTGCCTGCCAACTGCGAGTGGACCACCCTCAAGCAGAAAAACGGAACCGGGCTGATCGACCATTACTTTGCGGTGCTCCAAAGCCTGCGCGAAGCTCCGGGGCTTTTGGGCGATATCTTCGCCCAAGCCATGCCCAAGTTTGCCAATCCTGTTGCCTTGAAGAAGATCCTCAATGTGATCGATGGCGAAGACTGGTCCGCTCTGGGGGTGGACGTGAAAGCAGAAGCCTTTGAGGGTTTGCTGGAAAAAGCCGCCAGCGAAGGGAAAAAAGGGGCGGGACAGTATTTTACCCCCCGGGTGCTGATCCAGTCAATGGTCCGGCTGATGAAACCGGATCCCGTCAAACAAACGCTCACCGTCTGTGACCCCGCCTGCGGTACCGGCGGTTTTCTGATAGCTTCCTATGAATGGCTGATCCAGGAAACGAAAGGTGCCTTTCCCCAAGGCATAATCAAACGGATCAAAGAACAAACCTATTTTGGGCAGGACCTGGTGGCACGTCCCCGGCGCCTGGCCTTGATGAACATGTTTTTGCATGGGCTCAATCCCACCATCTACCTGGGCGACACCATCTACGAACCGGACAGGGGTGAACGCTATGACATTATCCTCACCAATCCGCCCTTCGGCACCAAAGGCGCGGGAGAAGCGCCGGAGCGGGATGATTTCACCATCCGGACTTCCAACAAACAGCTGAACTTCATGCAGCACATCCTCACAATTCTAAAGCCAGGTGGTAGGGCTGCAGTCGTTTTGCCTGACAATTGCCTCTTCGAAGACAAAGCCGGTGATGTCTTTGAAATCCTGATGGCAGATTGTAATCTCCATACTATCTTACGCTTGCCCAGAGGGACTTTCATTCCCTATGCTAATGCCCAAGCTAACGTGATCTATTTTCAGAAGGGTAAAGCAACTAAGGAAACCTGGATATACGACTGCCGTTCTAATATCCCATCATGTACCAAAAAAGACCGACCTCTTACTGCCGAGATGTTCACAGACTTCGAACAGTGCTATGGCAATGATCCTAATGGTTCCAGCAAACGATTAAATCAAGGGGAGACTGGTCGATTCAGGGCTTTCTCCATTGATGATATTAAAGCCAGGCATTACAATCTGGATATTAAATGGCTAAAGGATGAGTCCTTGGATGATCCAGATAATCTACCAGAACCGCTTGATCTTATCACTGAAGCTGTGAGTGAACTTGAAGCTATATTGGATGAACTGAATGAGATTTGTAACCTGTTGGAGCCCATTGATGCCCCTGAATAACTGGCCAACAGCAAAGCTGCATAAAATTGTAAAGTCCAAAAAGGGGAAAAAGCCCAAGCTACTGGATGTAAAGCAGTTTCCAGGTTCAGTAGAATACATCGACATAGAGGCATTTGAAAAGGGTATAATCAAGCAATACGCAGATGTCGCATCTTCTAATTTATGTGTCGAAACAGATATCTTAGTTGTATGGGATGGTGCCCGTTTTGGGTTGATTGGTTCAAGCCAAAAAGGAGCTATTGGATCAACTCTAATGTGCCTTAGTCCAGTGGGTGTTAATCGACTATACCTTAGGTACTTTCTTGAGTTAATGTATCCAGTTATCCAACAGAATCCCAAGGGTATGGCAACTCCACATGTGAATTCTGACTTATTCTGGAATATGGACATACCGCTCCCAACTGAAGATATACAACGACAGATAGTGGAAAGATTAAGCGTAATCCTTCCAAAAGTCAGACAGGTTAAGGCACGACTTGAGACAATCCCCAAACTACTCAAGAAATTCCGTCAGAGTGTTCTTAGTGCCGCTTGTTCCGGCAGACTGACAGAAGATTGGAGAGCGGAACATCACTTGGTAACTCACTACGATATTGTTAAATCAAACACTACTCTAAGGGTTATCGAAAGTGAAATACCTAAGGAATGGTCTATAATGGCATTCACAGATGTATGCCAAATCGCATCCAACTTGGTAAATCCTGCAGATTATCAAGGTCATGCGCATATTGCTCCTGACAATATTGAGAAGGAATCCGGAAAACTCTTATCATACAATACTATAGCGGAAGACAGAGTTACCAGCCCCAAGCACCTATTCCACTCTGGTCAGATAATCTATTCCAAGATACGACCTTACTTATCAAAAGCAGTCTTAGTTGATTTCGATGGTTTGTGTAGCGCTGATATGTATCCTCTAACAAGTTTCATCAACACACACTATCTGCTTTACTACATACTATCACCTCAGTTTGTCAAACTTGCTTCTACAGCCGGTGAAAGAAGCGTCCTACCAAAAATAAACAAAAAAGAGCTGTCTTTCATACCTGTGCCCGTCCCATCTATCGAAGAACAAGCAGAGATAATGAAAAGATTAAATCAACTATTCACATTAGCTGATTCTCTGGAATCCAAATATCAAAATGCAATGGCAAGGATAGATAAAATAGAGCGATCGATCCTCTCTAAGGCATTTCATGGATAACTTGTTTGACGTAAGCATTATGTCAGATGATTCAATAAACCAACAATAAGGAGAGATGAGAAATGGAAGAATATTTAGAAAGATGCCCGGTTTGTAAAAATAAACTCAAGCAGAACTATGTACGAACGGAAGACTACGCTAATAGATATCATATAAACTGTCAGTATTGTGGAAGATACGAGTTGTATGGCTGGAGGATGAAATCACGATTTTTGCATGATAGACCGAGTGTAAAAATCAACAAGTCAGGTAGACTATTAAGCATAGCTATTAGGCATAAATATGAGGAAACGGGCAAAGAAGTATTGATTTCAGAGAGCACCATAGATGATTTAAGAAAATCTATCCCTATCCCCGAAAATCTTTTAGATAAAGTAGATATTTTGTTAATTTATATGCTTAATAAAACTAAATACCAATTCGAGGATAACATATCAATTCAGGAATATGATTATCCGTTAATGCGTGTTATCTCAGATAATGAGTTAAACGAGCTGATATTGTTAGCAAATAAATTAAATTTTATAACGTTCATGAGCAAAACTAAAATGGGCGATAGAATATGTAGCTTAACACAACACGGATGGAATAGAATTCAACAACTGACTGCTTTAAAAGAGATCAGAGTAATTCAAAAAGATCGACAATCAAATACGAAAACAAAGAAATTAAAGTGCTTTATTGTTCTTGGTAGGGATAAATATTGGAATAGAATGGTTAAAGAATATCTAGATAGTATAAAGATAGATTACATAGTTCTGAGTGATAAAGAAAACGAGGGGAATACAGTGATCGAGAAATTTGAATGTCATGCTCAGGTAGATTTTGCAGTATGTATCTGGTCTCCAGATGATGAAGGGAAAATGAAGGGGAAAAGTGTTCTGAAACCAAGAATACGGCAAAATGTAATGCTAGAAACTGGATTCTTCTGGGGTAGCTTAGGTAGAAAGAAAGTGTTTATTCTTAACCATAAAAATGTAGAGATCCCTTCTGATTTTGCAGGGCTCGTCTATATTTCATTATGTGGCGGTAACTGGAAATCCGAGTTGTTAAAGGAAATAGAAAGACTAAAACGAGGGTAAACTAAATAAACATAATAGGTGGAAAAGCCATGTGGAAAAAATATCTATACATCATCGCACTACTATTTGTGACTATCGGAATCAACAACTGCAAGAAAGTTGAAGTTGATAACCAAACTTCCAATGCGCACCTTAAAGCACGTGCAACACATTTCTTCGCGGACAACGAAGACGAGAAGGAATTTGAACTGATCTTAGAACTGGATCAAGTTGTTCTTGTTAGAGAGATATCAATGAAAATTGGTACCCACCAATGGGATATTAAAAAACCTGAGTATAATGCTGCAGGTTCATGGTTATCTGAAAATAACGGGGTTAGTGAGTCCATAATATTCAGCTTAACCACTGATTCATTATCAGCCATGATAGCACCAGAAATGGAAGATTATCCTGATAAATACGGGTACGACATGGATGCTTATCGCGCGGCTGATGACAAGTATAAACGAGCAGTGCAGAAGGCTGAAGCACGGATACTAGAGGAGGTTTTCACTAGTTTGAAGAAAGGCGAACCAGTATCGTTTGAAATCAGAGGTAAGATGAAAAATATGAAGGTCTCTGTATCTAAAAGTGATATTGATAACGCAATTGAAGTATGGGATATCTATAAACAAATGTGATCTATCTGAGGAAAATGGTGATCAAGCCATAGAGGAATACTCAGAAAGCAGGATTATTTGGGTTGATAAAAAGATCCGGAAATCACGTTTTAGTATGACAGCTTTCAAGGGGTGCGCATGCTATATTTTACGCAGAGGATATTAAATGAAAAGCTATGTTATATTTTTGCTGGTGATAGCGCTAATCGTTCCTGGATGTTTTATCAAAAAAATGAAAGAACGAAGGGAGATTGAACGACAGCTCGGGGATTTTGAACTGAGGCTTGAAAGCATTGATGAACGCATGGATGAGTTTTATGCAGACTACGGCCCTCTGGGAACCAGATATGAAGAATACATGACACTATCCGATGACTTCGAATCTCTCGGCCTCGAATTAGACAGATACTGCGTCACAATATTTGGGGATATGCTTGCCAAAGACCGTGCAGTATCAGAAAAGCAGGAAGATGAATACATGGATCTGTTAAAAGAGAGGATACGACTGATCAGAAAAGAGGGTAATTTAATCGAAGCGCTCATGCGCAGAATCATTCGCGAGGGATCATGGGAAGACTATCCGATGTAAAAGACGACCTCTGAGGCATGCGTGTTGAGTCCCATATATTGGTGTAAATTGTAACTCATTGTTTCTCAAGTTGTTGATGGCCTCTTACATGCCTCGTTACTCACAATCTATGTATGGCCAAGCTCCATCCGCGTTTCATTCCTAAAAAGTGGACAAAAGTGGGGCGGAACAGTGTCCGGCCCTGAGGGCGTGCATCCTCCATAATTAAAAGCCGGCTTGGCGAATATCCCAGGCCGGCCTTTGTTTTCTGGATTGGAGGTTGTGCTATGCACTCACTCAACGAATTTCATCTCTTGAAGGTGTTTCCCTTGCCCTTCCCGTCCGCCCTCCGCTGGTTTGGTAGTTTCATATTCGTTCCCTTCGCTCACATCAGCTTATCCAGCAGCTCATAGCCCGGAACGGCTTCCAGCAGACCGGCTTCGACGGCCCTTTTCACGCTGCGGCAGGGGAGGTCGTTGTTTTCGATGTGGATGCGCTCCAGGAATTCCAGGTCGATGCCGGGATCCGAGGCCTGGAGGGCGTACATCAGCTTGAGGAAGGCGCTGTACCAGGTGCTGTAGATGGGCCCTCCTTCCTTCGCGCGGCGGCTGTGGATGTCGGTGTAGACCGTCAGGTCCGTGATGAAGGCCTGGGAGGGCGCGATCCGCTTCAGGTTGCGGGCGATGGCGGCGAAGCGGCGGTTGTTCTCGTTCAGCCGGGGTTTCACGTGCGGCCTCACCAGCAGGCGGTTGAGCCGGGGATTGTAGTAGTAGATCAGTCCGTCACAGGCGCCGTGATAGGCTTGCAGCATGTTTTTGAAGTAGACTTTCATGTTTTTCCTCCTTTGTATTTGTCCACGAATTACACGAATTCGCACGAATGGGTTTTGGGGGTGTTGGTGGGGTGGCGGGTGTAGCCGGAGCTTGCTGAAGCTCCGCCTTGTCTTTCGTGGCGTGGCCTTTTGCGGAGGACCGGCATCCTCCGGCTACAGGTTTGGACGGTGCGGAGGATCGGCATCCTCCGGCTACGGTTTCAGCCGTTACGTCATTCCGGGACGACGCGGATCGTTTCCCTGTGCCTCTGTGCCTCTGTGTAGATTGTTCGTTAATTCCTGCCTGTCCGCCTCCTCATCGCCTCCCCCTCAGTTCCCAAGGAACCCTTGGGAAGTCAGTGGGAAGTGATTGGGATGTGAATGGGAGGCGGCACAGGGGGGCTCTATTAATAGTGGGTAACAACACGGGGGATGTCAAGGGTATCCTGGGAAAATCTATAAATAAACAAGGGCGGCAGAAGCTGTTTATTTATTAAAGCATTGAGGGGTTATGAGATAAGCAATAAATAAGCAAAAACAGCCCTCTTCTATATTCAGCAGGGGTGCAGGAAGGGGGAGGAAAGGGAAGAGTGCCAATATAACTATAATTATAATATAATATATTACTATATAATATTATATATATACTAACTACATACCATATATAAACTTATCTTTGCCATCACTCCCCACCCACCCCTTGCCACGCCTGTATGCAACAGAGGCCTGTTTTTTGCTTATTTATTAGATAACCAACTGCCAGACAGAGATATAATAAATCAACGCGGGTTTTCGGAATTGTGAATTTATTGATTTCCGCCGCTGAAAACCCGGGCTGACAGGGGGGGGCATCTTTTTCTTGACAGATAATTGCAAGTGAGAATTGAATCCTTCCAACACTTTTTGGAATCGGCAACGTTTCCCAGGGAGGATGGTAATGATGGCCAAATGCATTTTCTGGTGTGCCTTTGCGGTTTTGGCAGCGGCATGTATTTTTGTCTTGGCAAGTTGCGGCACATATGGTCCGCCGGAGGGGCTGGGGGAATATGAGGAGCCCTTCGGGGTGGACAGCACGGCAGACCCGGACCCCCCGCTGAACTTCAATGTGTTCATCGACGCCAGCGCCAGCATGCACGGGTTCACGGAGGAGTACAAGACCTTCAAGAACATCATCAATTCCGTGGTCAGCCGCATCCCGCCCAAAGCGAAGATCCAGCTATATGGCTTCGGGAGCGATTCCGTGCAGTTGGAAGGGGACCTGAGGAAAATGCTGCACACCATATCGAACCGGAGTTTTTACTCCCAGGAGTACACCGATCTGTGCCTGCCGTTCGAGAAGCACATCAAAGACGATCCGAACTCGGTGAACCTGATCTTCACGGACATGGTGCAATCGACGGAGCGGGCCGAGCAGGACAGGGCGATCTTTGCCAAACTGCTGAAGGAGTATCTGGGTGAGAACGGATTTCTGGCGCTGCTGGCCACCCAGGCGGAGTTTCAGGGTGAATATTACACGGAGAGGGTGAACTCCAGGATAAAGGCCCCGGAAGGCAGCACCCGCCCCCTGTATTGCCTGGCCTTTGGCGACCGCAGATACGCCGGATTCATCCAAAGCAAGATCGGCGATCTGTTCGCATACTCCTTCGAATTCGGCAACACCGTGCCCAACCAGCTGAGGTACGCCCAGCCCAAGGACTTGGTGAACGACCCGGAAAACTTCCTCGACGAAGGCGACGACCTGGACCTCCCCGCCACCTGGTACAAGCTGGGCAAGGGGCGCACGGACCATCTGGGCTTCAACTTCACGGGATATGAGGACAGATTCGGCCGCACCCTGGATTACGCCCTGGCCTACCAGGGCAAGGCGGACACGCTTTACACCGAGCTGAAGGGCTGCGGAGGCAGCATCCAGGTGCAACCTGACGGCGAGAGGGTAAGCTTCCAGATCCCCTTCAACCAAAACGCGAAGGGGCAATACCTCATCCGCTTCACCTTCCGCAAAACTCTGCCCGCCTGGATAGCGGAACTGAGCACGAATGACGACACGAAGCCGGGCAACCTGAACAAGACTTACATGCTGGAGCCCTGGATGCGCTTCATCATGGATAATTTCGAGGATTACAAACACCTGGCCACAACACAATATTTCGCATACATAAAAAGGAAGTGACCCATGCCCCAAAACATCTTCTACTTTTTCTTCTGGCCGCAGACCGCCCTGAACCAGTGGGGCGGCTACATGCTTTCCGGGATCCTGGGAGCGGCCATCCTGATCCTGGCCGGCTGCGGGCTTTACGCCGTGCTGCCTTACAACCGGGACAAAGAGCCGCTGAAATTTTTCTCCGTGTTCGCCGGGGTGCTGCTGATATCCCTGCTTTACGCCCTGTGGCTCAGTTCCACCATTCCGGACGAGATCGCCCGGGACAACTACAAGACGCTGTTCGTATTGAACCACGTGGTTTCCACGCTGATCTGGGAGATAGCGGCCTTTTATCTGTTGAGCGGGGCCATGGGGCCCAAGAAGCATTTCGCCCGGATCGGTGAATACATTTTCAAATAGGGAGTACAGATGCCATACTATGTTTTTGCGATCGGGGGAACGGGCGCCAGGTGCCTGGAATCCCTGCTATACCTCTGCGCGATGGGTTTGGGCCCCCAGAAGCTTCATCCCATCCTGGTGGATCCGGACAACGGCAACGGCAACCTGAACCGGACCAAGGAACTGATCATCCGCTACCGGGAGATCCGGAAACAGATCAACAACCCGGAACCCCAGTCGCTGTTTTACACAGACGTGATCTTCAACGAAGACGAGACCAGGCCGGACGTGAACGTGCAGATCCCCAACAGTTTCGACCCCAATTCCGGGCTGAACGCGGGGATGAACACCCTGGGCAATTTCATCGAATACCAGACCACGCTGGACAAGGGCAACGGCAAGTATCTGGCCGATCTGCTGTTCAGCGGCGACGAACTGGAGATGGACATGGCCCGGGGCTACCGGGGCGTGCCGTCCATCGGCTCGATCCTGATGACCAACATCGAGAACTCGCCCTTTTGGGATGTGCTCACGGGCAGCCTGGCGGCAGACCCCCATTCCCGGGTGTTTGTGTTCGCCTCCGTGTTCGGTGGCACCGGGGCTTCCGGCTATCCCGTGATCAGCCGGCTGATCAAGAACAAGGCACCCCTGGCCAAGGTTGGCGGCGCCCTGCTGCTGCCCTATTTCAAGCTTCCGGACCCCAAAAACCTGATGCAGTACAAGAAGGAAAAGGTGCTGCCGGATTCCAACAGCTTCATGATAAACGCCAAGGCCGCCTGCGAGTTTTACCAGAACAGATTCAGCGGCAACGACTCCAACTACATCCTGGGCGACGATATGGAAAACTGCAAGGAATACGAGAACTACCAGATCGGCAGCAAGGAGCAGAAGAATGACGCCCACATGATCGAGCTGTTCGCGGCTTACGCGGCTTTGGATTTCTGGAAGCGGGAAGACAAAACTTTCAAGAACTTCTACCGCATCCATGTGGAAAATCCCTCCGAGAAAGGCCACGGCGGCAACAGCGTCTCGGCCGGCGACCTTCCGGACCAGCTGAAGGCCCTGCCCCTGGAGCGGTTTGCCCTGCTCTATCTCTATGTTTCCGATTTTTACGCCCTGGTGGAGGGAGACAAGACCTCCCAACTGAACAAGGTGGCCTGGCTGCGCAAAGCGAAGCTGAAAGCCGCGGACGTGATGGCCCACAGGGACGAGCTGAAGGTGATCAACGACTTCTGCACGGCCTACAAGGACTGGATCAAGCAGAACCACAGCAACAGCGCGCCCCTGAAGGTCCTGAACGAAGACCTGTACCTGGACACCCTGGTGCTGGGAGACCCCAAACGCTATGAGGGATACCCCATCAACCGCCTGGAAACCGAGCTTTACAAAACCGCGGCCCGCCACAACAACCTGACTGAAACCCTGATCGTGGCGGCTTCGAACGCCAAAATCGCCAACATGGGAGGCAAATGAAATGGCCAGACCGCTCCTGCCCCGCCACAAAGAAACAGTGAACACCGCCACCCCCGGACAGTGGGTGGATTTCAGCGAAAATTTCAACGCCTTCCAAAGCAGCATCGACATCCCCAAACACGCCCGCATCAACGTGACCTCCATCCCCTCGCCCTGGGCCAGGATGCTGCTGTTCAAAGAGGCGATCATGAACGTGGAGCACATGCTGCACAAGGAAGTGATGTCCAACATCCTGGATGTGCTGGAGATCGTCTTCTTTGAGGAAATGTTCAAGTTTGACCTCAGCACCGAGGAAATCCACCTCAGCCTGGACCATCCGGAAAACAAATTCATGGGGATCCTGCGCAAACTCTATCCCCAGGAAGGCCTGGGCAAGGGTGACGTGCGGGTGACCCTGCTGATGGCCCAGCGGGGCAACCAACGCTTCGTATTGGCCGGCACCAGCCCCTACACGCTGTTTTTCACGCCGCTGAACCTGCAGAAGAACAAGGTGTTCAAGCGCTATTTCAAAGAGAATCCGGTGCTCCTGCGGGAAAGGCCGGTGGAGTTCCAAAGATGGTTCCTGAAGGAATTTTTGGCCCGGCTGACCCAGAGGGGCAGCTACCCGGAACTTAAGGCCGCCTTCGCCTTCCCCACGGGCATCTGTGCCGACAGCGACACCGAGGACCCCAACCGCGAAGCCTATTACCCCTCTGACCTCTTTGCCCGCGGAAACATCCTGGACGGCCTGTTCGATAAAATCAAGCCCTACCAGATCCACAGCGCCAACCTCATCAAACCCAGCAAAAGCGCGGGGAAGCAACCCCCGCTGCTGATCGACGCCTCCGGGAACCTGAAGGGATTACCCTATTACAATGGCTACACCTTCGAAGAAGACATGAAAACCGTCGATCTGGCCGCTCTGGACCGGGACGTTCTGCCCCTGGAGGAGCTGCGCTATCCCTGGCTGCTGCCCCAGATCGATTTTCTGCAGCCCTGCATCATCCGCTACCGCTACAAGCTGAACGACGAGTTTCTGGTGCTGGGTAAGAAAAGCAACGAATTCCGCTATCTGCCCCCGCTTTCGGACAAGTACTTTGAATTTTTCACCCCCGAGGACGTGGACCGACACCTGAGCGTGATCGAGGAAAACAACCACAGCGTGAAGATCAAGCTGCAGATCCCGCTGCTGAACGGCAGAGAAATGATCATCGAGCGCCGCTACAAAGACAGCTACGGCAAGACCAACCTGGAAGACAGCATCCTGGAGTTCGACTCGCTGGACATGAACACCCCCCTGCCCCACCTGGTGATCTGGCCCAAACTGCATCCGGACAATTGGAACCGCCCCTATTACTGCCTCACCTACGGCAACCGCTTCAGCGATCCCGAAACCGAGGTCATATCCATGGAATACAAGGACGAGGATTACCATGACATCGAGCGCAAGACCTCCCGCAAATCGGAACAGATCGAGATCACCAGGCTGGACAAGCTGCCCACCTATGTGATCGTTAAACACAACAAGAGCGGCACCAAGGGCTTCCTGCTGATCGATCACAAGGTCTTCCCCCGCTACGATCTGGACGACGTTCCAGCCCGCGTGGGCATAGACTTCGGCACCTCCCACACCAACATCGCCATCAGAGTGAACGGCCAAACCGAAGTGCTGAAATACAATTCCCAGTTTGAGGGCCTGAACATCAACACCAGCGATTTCATCTCCACCGTGGCCTTCACGGACGAGCAGATGAAGAGCAAGGAAAGCATCCCCATCCTGATCAAGGCCGGGCTGAACCAGTATCTGTATCCCAACGCGCTGGGCGAAGCCAACACCGCGGACGTGGTGAACCTGCCGCTGCCCACCATGATCATCAAGGAGCAGGACTGCCCCAACCCGGAAATGCTGCTGCACTCCTCGGTGAATTTCTCCAAGCAGCGCTATTTCCCCTACTCCCTCCCCGCCCGGGGGGTGCAGAAAACAGTTCGCGAGATGACCGACCTGAAATGGAACCAGGAAATCATCAACCAAAACGCCAGCCGGGAGTATTTGAACATCCTGCTGAACCTGGCGCGCTGCGAACTGATCAAGAAACACGTGACCCCCGCCTGCGCCGAGTTTTACTGGGCCTACCCGCGCTCGTTCTCCGAAGTGGACCTGGACAGATACAAGGTGATGTGGCACAATATCCTCGAAGGGGCCAGAAAAGTGGGGCACACTGACGAGAGCAAGGCCGCCCTGATGTATTTCGACTCCACCCAGGACCTGGCCGCGCAAAGCCCGGGGATCATCATCGTGGTCGATATCGGAGGAGGGTCTTCGGACATCTCGGTCTGGCGCCACGGCAAGATCCTTTTGCTGAACAGCAGCCTCTGGGCCGGTAAAAACATGGTGGGCTTCAAGGACGGAAACGGGGTGCATTCCGTGATCTACCACACGGTGGTCCGCGAGTTTCCCGAGATCGCCGGCCAGTACCAGGGCCTGAGCGATTTCCAAACCCACCTGAACTACGTGCTCTATTCCCTCACCGACGCGCAACTGGCCCAATACACACAGAGCGACCGCTTCTACAAGGCCTATTTCCTGATCCTCTATTTCTTCAGCTCACTGATCTACGAGATCGGCCTGCAATGCAAGCGCTTCGTTACTCCGGACCTGGAATCGGTGGACATCTGCCTGGCCGGCAACGGCTCCCGCTTCGCTGGCTGGAGCGGCGGCGGCGGCAGCGAGATCTGCTCTTCCGACAGCAGGATCTACAGCCGGATCCTCCGGGAAACGATGGGATTGGGCGACCAGGTGAATGTGCGGTTCATACCCTCGCCCAAAAAGAAATGGGAGGTGGCAGTGGGCCTCTGCGAAGGCAAGGAAGCGCTGCTGAACCAGAAGGCCAGCCACGAACCCCTGCTGGCAGAGGACATCAGCCTGGGTGCCAAAGTTTTGCTGAGCGACACGCTGATCAGCGAACTGGATAAACAGCACTCCAAAGAAGCAGGGATCCTGGCCGTTGACAAGAACAGATCCGAGCTGGCCAAATTCCACGAGCTCCTGTTTGGCATCCTGGGGAGTTCCGAGCTTTATACCCGGGCTCTGAGGCACGATCCCGCGCTGAGCAACCTGGATGCCCTGAAGGGAGAGCTTCTGGGCAATTGGGACACGCTGGTGGGCCAGGTGAGGCAAAAAGCCACGGACAACCTGCGCGACCGGAGTTCCATCACCAGTTCGCTCTTCATCCTGGGCATGCAGGCGGTGATCCACAAGCTGCACAAATACTTCTCCGCCCGGGCATAGGAGGCAGGCATGAACTATGTTTACATCGGCCTTTTCGCCGTGTTTGGCATTGCCATAGCCGCGCTCTATTACCTTCTGTTCCGGGAGATCAGGGACAACCGGGAGAGCGCGCGGCATTACCACAGCCAATCCAGCCGGCCCAGCCATTCGGTTGCCTATCCCTCGGATGTTGGCAAGATCCCCAATATCATCTGGAGGCTGGACGACCTTCAGCGCCAGGTGGACAACCTGACTGAAGCCAAAGACCGGGGACGGGGCGGCGGGATGGGTGTTCAGAACTCCTGGCATAAGGAGCGGATATCGGAACCCGAGCCCCAGATAAAGCCGGCGGATCCACCCCAGCCGGCACCCAGACACGAAGAACCCCGCGACGATAGGATCTGGGCACGCAAGACCAACGAGGGGAACATGCGGCTGGAGGAAACCGAGGGGCCCACGGAACTCTATCTTCAGAAGCTGGGAGGCAGATTCCTGCTGCACTTCCAAAACCTCAATCCCGGCAATTTGGCCAATATGATGATGCTCTACGGGGACATCCTGGGTTTTCCCGCGGGGTTCGACACCGCGTCCAGAGTCAGCCTGGATCAGCCCCCCGAATATGAGAGGCAGGGCGCGCATTACGTTTTCAAACGCAAAGGGAAAGTTTCTGTAACACCATAATGAGCAAGGAGCGAATTCATGAATATTGAGGGCAATCCTCTGATGGTAGTGCTGATCGTAATAATCGTGCTGTTCGTGATCGGCGAAATAGCCTTCACGCTGAACAGGGCAAGAAAAGCCAGAAAAAAAATCCTTGAGCAGACCAAAACTGTGGCTTTTCTGGGCAGTGTTTTGGCAAAAAAGGATGAAAACGAGGTCTTGGGATTGGCGCCCCAGTTCCGGCAACACGCTGCCGCAGATTATCTGGCTGCCTGCGCGGGCAACGGACAGATGGTGTACTCCGAGGATTTCATGCAACTGCTTTCCCTGGAAACGAACAGGGCGTTCGGCTCCATCAATTCCACGGCCAACACCCTGCCCATAATCGGTTTGATGGGTACTTTCCTGGGCATCATCCTGGGTATCCTGCCCTTCTTCAAAAAGGGTGGAACCACCATGGACTCCGAGGCCATCCAGTCCCTGATCACCTCCGCGGGTCTGGCTTTCAGCAGCAGCTTCATGGCCCTGGCCTGTGCCACCTGGCTGAAGTTCGCTGCCAATAGGTGGAAAAAGCAGGCCGACGCGAATCTTGAATTCACTCAGAGAAAGCTCTTGGTGGACTATTTGCCCGCCACCACCGGCACACACACGGATGATATCTTCTCCAAATCCGTGATCCGGCTTCGGAATACCATCCACGGCTTCGCGGCCAGTTTCGAGGGGGTTTCCAAAGGTTTCATCGCGGAGTTCCAACCCCTGGTGGAAGGCCAGAGAAAGACCAACGAAGAAACCTTGAAACACATCAACCTGATCGCCGGCAAACTGGAGGAAAACACGGCCAGCCTCAGGCAGGTCTCGGAGCAGCAGGGGGCCCAGGTGAACGTGATCTCCGATGTTTCCGCCAAACTCACCCAAGCCAGCGACGCGCTCCAGGCCAGCATGCAGTTGGCCAGCGAAAACCTGAAGAACTTCGTGGCCCTGGGCGAGAACATGCAAGCGGAGATAGGCAGCATGCACAAACCCCTTCAGGAGATCCTGGGCGGACAAAGCAGCGTGGTGACCACCATGAACAAGCTCTTCACCGACGTTGGCAACTATTATCTGGCGGTGCAGGGCTACACCGAGTCCCTGAATTCCAAGCTGGACCAGTTCAGCGCGGTGGGGGACAAGGTGTACGAGGTACGGCAGGATTTTGGCATCTTCTCCCAAAACCTGAGGGAAACCCTGGACAGCATCACCTCCGAAGCCCGATCCCTGCAGCAGGATATCAAGCTCAGTTTCGGGGATTATGACCGCAACCTGAAAACCCTCTTCACCGACGTGGTCGAAAACAGGCGGGACGTCCACATTGCCTATTATGACCCCGCCCTGATGAAACAGGTGGAGCAACTGAGCACCGCCAACCAAAAACTGCTGGAACAGCTGGAAAAATACCTGGGGACCGTGGACCGTTCCACCGGCACCCTGGTGAACATCATCAACTCCCTCAGAGGCTGGGGGATCTACCGGGTGAAAAAAGAGAAAAAGGATAACAAGGACCGGGGAAAATGACCTCCGCGACTAACGAAGAGCTGAATTACTGGCCCAGTTTTGTGGATATTTTCGCCTCACTGTTCTTCATCTTCCTGATCCTGTTCTCGGTGTACTACGTGTCTCTGTTCAAAAGCTCCGAGGCAGACCAGAGGGATGTCGAGGACCTCTTGAAATTTACCTCGCAGAACGCGTCCGTAACCCTGGACACGCTGAGCATGACCTTCCAGATCCCGGCGGACATTGTATTCGGCCTTAACGGCTACAAGCTTTCTGCCAAGGGAAAAACCATAGCCAGTGACCTGGGCAGGATGTTCGGAGAATACATGGGGCAGAAAGCCTACGCGGGGGATGGGCAGACCGATGAAATATTCCGTTATAAAAAATACTCAGTGATCATTGAGGGACATACCGACACAAGCGGATTGCCATCAACCAACAATCCCCTCTCTCTGAACCGGGCCAACAGCCTGATCAAGGCCATGAAAGCCAACATACCTGCCGCCATCAGGGACAGCATCGCATTCATCCCGGTGGGCTACGGGGAATTGTATCCCAAGATTGAACCAAAGCGGGATAATTATCCGTGTCAAGGCAACCGGCGGGTGGAAATCAAGGTGCTGGCCAAATTCGACAAGACCATTAAAAGCCTCTGGGATAAGAACAATAAACCGAAATAATTTCTGTAAGCGGAACTCCAAAGGTTGGTTCGCGGCCGCTCCGCCACTCCGCTGCTGTTTGATGATGCTGTTATGTGCCGCTTTGCTGTGCGGAGGCTATGCCTGCAAAGAAAGCGAGTGGCACAAAGCCAAGCGTTTGGGGCTGGATCGCGGAATTGAGGGCTCGGAACGAGAATCCCCCCGGCTTGGGGAATTCAGTTTTGCGGACACCCTGTTGGCCCACGAAGGCAGCTTTGGCCCCAACTTTCCAGACAATGGGCCTTTGATCATCGCAGATGCGCTGCCGTCCGGACCTCTCGCGATGGAAGGCTCGTGGACGGTTGTGGATGTTTATGATGGAGACACGATAACGATATCCAACAGCTATGGAGAGCTCAAGGTGCGCCTGTTGGGCTATGATACGCCGGAAATGCGGGACGCGGATCCATACTACAAGGAAATGGCGACGGAAGCCAGGGACTTTCTGAGGTCACTTATCATTGGCCAGTCAGTGCGCCTGAGACTGGACAAAAACAACGCCCGAAGAGATCACTTGGACAGATATGGCCGCACTCTCGCCTATGTTTACAGGGAGTATGACAAATTATACGTGAACGCCCAGATGATGCGGATGGGTTACAGCCGGGAATACGAGAAATTCGCCTTTGAGGACTTGAGATATTTTCGCACTCTGGCGGCTGAGGCGCAGAAAGAGTGCCGAGGCCTCTGGGCATACTGAATGAGCCATGTGGGTTCCCAGGGGGGGGGGCGGATCCTTGATTCCTTTAACAATAAATAAGCATCTCCACTTTAAGCTGTTTAATTATTAAATACTTGCATCTCAACGAGTTGGCTAATAATTAAACAGAATTCGCCTCCATTGTATGGAAAAACTGGGGGGGGTACGCCCCCCCCTTGCTTCAGCAACCAGATCAAATTGATCATGTTTCCTGTCAGTTCCTGTCCTTCATGATGCTTGAGTCCACAACGTAGATTCTGACTGGTTTTTTGAACACAGTTGATGATTCAACCGTGAGCGCCTCCCTGTCTATCAGGGAGTCTATACATTCCTTGAACTCACGCTTTTTCATGTGGGACATGTTCATCAGGTCGGAATGCCTGGCCTTTCCATTGTACTTGTTCACCAGCAGTTCGACCAGTTTCCGTTCTCCGGACAGCTTATCCTGTTCGCTCACGATCTCCAGGAAGGGGATGGTGTTGGCGAAGTAGAAATCACAGAGGTAGAGGCATTGGGCGGCGGTTTCCTCAGAGACGCGGATGCCTTCGAAGAAGTGTTCGCAGCAGCCACGCTGGATGGCCTCACCTAGCTCCTCCCAGATTTCCACCAGGGTGAAGATGGCGCAGAACTTGTAGAAATAGCCGTCATAGATGCGGGTGAAGTAGCTCATGAGGTCGTCGTTGTTTTTGGCGAACCAGGTCTTGTACTGGGCCTTGTAGAGCGAATCCCGCAAAGCGACGGCCTCATCGGACATTCTGATCCTGTGGGAGCCGGGGATGGCGCGGAAGTGTTTGAACATGCCTTCGTAAATGGCCAAACGTTCCTCCAGGTCCTCGCCTTCCTTGGTATCGAGGTCGATGTCCTCGAGGTTGATGTCGCGCACCACGAAGTAGATGAAGCGCTGGAGGAAACCGCCGAGTTGGTCGGAGTTTTCGCGGATGTTGCGATACATCCAGGCTTCGGTGGTGGCGGTGGAGATATTCAGGGCGGGTTTTTTTATCCTTTCAGTCTTGGTCTGGTTGCTCACGGTCTTCGAAACGCCGTCGTAGAGCTCCGTGATTGTCTGTTTATAGCCGGAATTGAAGTGTTTGTTCATTTCGGCCAGCCAGGCGGAGAGCTCGTGGTGGATGAAGAGCCGGGTGCCGTTCAGGGACAGCATTGAGAGCATCTTGGAGTAGGTGACGTTGGAGAGCAGCTGCGTTTCCGCCTCGTACACGTCCAGGGGCATGTCCTCGTAGAGTTCCTCGTGCGGCTTGATGGTGTATCCGGCGTAGGTGATGGCCGTGGTTTTCCTTGATATCGAGGAGGGGCCCAGGAGGCAGCTCCAGATGTTCGGATAGATGCGGTTGGAGTTGGAGAGCATGAAGACCCGGTTGCCGAGGTTGACGGCGATGTGGGGCAGCCAGGCGCTGATCAACAGGCCGGGATGGCAGTCGGTGCTTTTGGAGGTTAGTTTGATGTAGTCACGCAGCAGCAGCGGGACTTTGTCCAGGTTGAGGCTTACGGAAGGCTTTTTGCCGAATAATTCTATCAGTTCTCTACGCATTGTTGTTTTTCCTCCTTTTTTTGTTCTTCTAGTTTGGTGAAGCCAATGATGGCTTCGAACTCACGCTGGGGAGAACCGATGTGCACTCTGCCGCGGCGCTGGTTTTTTATGATCCTCCGCAGAGCTCCTTTGGATGTGTGTCTCCGCGGGCTGTGATCGTTGGAGTGGCGCGTTTGGCGCAGATCGTTCTTCTTAGAGCCCATAGCGGCCTCCGATCTCGAACAGCGTGGCCAGGGTGATTTCGCGGACACCCCGGAACGAATTCCACTTGGCGTCCATATCTCGTTGGGTGTCCTGGTAGTGGGGATTATCCAGGAAGAGGTTCCAAAGAGGCCTTCCGGCTTCTCCAAAGCCCGCGTAGAGGGCCAAACCGATCCTGTACCAGTCGGAGTAGGGGATGATCCTTTGAGCGAGTTTTTGGACCATCTCCGTGGCGCGTGAGAGGTCGTCGGGGTTCTGTCCACGAATTACACGAATCGGGGTGTCAACCGGAACACCGGATTTATCCGGTCGGTCCACCGGATTCATCCGGTTTTGTTCCGAGGACGGACAGGTCTGGTCCGCGGGAGGATGTTGCCGGATAAATCCGGCGGTCCGACCAGTTGAAACTGGTGTTCCGTTCAGCGCACTGGTCAGCATCTCCATGGCCTGGGCCTCCCGCAGGGTCTTCTTCGGGTCCAGAGGGCGGCAGTGGTGGTTCACCAGCAGCTCCGGATCGTAGGAGAGGAAACAGGCGCGGGCAGGATCGGGAGTAGAATCCACCTCGGTCTGAAGCGATTTCTGGATCCGCAGGGCGAGGTATTTCCAGCTGGTCCGGAAATCGTCTTCCCGGGTGAGAGGTGAGGCGAATTCCGCCACCAGTTTCACGCCGTCCCGTACCGACTGGAAAGCGTAACGGAGGAAGGGCAGTTTTTCCAGGGCGGCTTTTTTCATGCCGTCGATCACCATAACGTGGTCGAGGTCGAAAACCATGAACCAGGCGGCTTTGAAGAACTCGTTTCCGCGGCGGCGGTGGAAGGTGGAACCGCTGAACCAGGGTAGCGACTTCTTCATCCCGGCGGCCAGGGCGGCCTGGTCTTTAGGCAGCGAGCGGATCGTGGTGAGCAGGGACCAAAGTTCCTTACTATCGAACTGGCCGCGGCGCACACAGTCCATTACATAGGAAATGTCGCGCTCGGCGATCAGGGCGGGTGCTGTGACGGCCATTCCGACCGTCACGGGGCGGGTGATGGCGGAATTGGGAGTGGCTTCGCTCGGGGCGAAACCGGGAAGGGTTGTCTGTGGTATCATTTCTGTCTCCATGACTAGATGTACCCTCGCTAACGAGGGCCCACACTACCATGTTCTCACCTGATACATCAGTGATAAACGCAGTTTCCTGATAATATCAACGTATTGTTAGGCAGAATGATACAGATTGTAAAAAGTGAAATTAGTTTTTATCAAACCCGGCGTGATAAACTTTTATTGGTTTATCAATGATAGAATTTCCCTGATCTGAATGCCTATATGACCTCTATCTTCATCCTGGTTGTGAAAAACTTGTGCGGTTTATCCCCTTTGAACTGAAAGACCTGAACACCTGATGCTATGCCGAAGACTTTCCTCATCTCGTCATTAACATAGTTTTTGAGGTCATCATTAGTGCATTTTGATCCGCATAGATCCCCTATGCTGTGACCAAACCTTTCAACGTCCAATTCCTTGTTCAACAGCCTGTAGTAGGCTTCTATCATAGCTATGAATCTCACTGAGAACACAGATGTCGAGCCGATTGTGGTAACTGACTTACTCTTGCCGTCATAGGTGAATTTGAGGTAGTTCTTTGTCAGGTTGTACACAACATTCAGATTGCTGAAATCGGTAACATTCCAGGCTTTGAACTCAGCAATGTGGTCTTCTTTTGTTTTCGGTTTTTTTGGCAGCTTGCCTTTCCCTGCTGTCTCGTCAATGGCTACGTCAAATGGTTCAATCTCATGAAACAATGTATCATCTGAAATTGCATCTGGTAGTTCTTTCTCGCGAATAACTTTGTTTAGGTTATATCCAGGGCTATATGGCTCAAAATTCTTGTATTTATCATAAGCTTGATTCTCAGCATCATCAATATCTTTAACAGACAGATGGGATTTAAGTTCTTTTAAAACATCATCATTAATCAATTTATGATCCTGCGCATGGCAGATGTTTGCAACAATGTATGCCTCCTTGTAATCCTGCGCTGTTCCTATACCGTAAATATAATACTCGGTTAGTTCTTTTAATGCATGGATATCGCCATAGTTGGCTGCTTCATGCATAAGCTCATATGATTTTGTCTCGCTAACAACAGTGCCATAGCCAAATCTGTAACAAATAGCAAGCATATATGAGGATTCAGGAACACCATGTGAAAACCAATAAAATGCTTTATTATAGTTTATTTCAACGCCTAATCCATAAAAATAGTACTCACCAATTTCGAAAGCTGTATCAGGATCAGGACACATCTGATGCATTTCATTAAGCAATTTTATCACATATGTAGAGTCTTTAAGAGAAAATTTTCCATGTTTGTAGAGTCTCGTTAGATTGCCCATCGCCTGATAGTTTTTTCTGTCGGCAGCTAACTTGTAGCATTCTACAGCTTTTTCAATATTTATATCGTAAAGAATGCCTTTTTCATAGCATTTCCCCAAATTTGTCATACCCCATGATTGTCCAAGCTCATAGTCATGCATGTACCACTTTTCCATTTGTTTTCTATCTGCTTTTACATAACCGTCTTTTTCATATAAATACCCCAAATAGATAGCAGATTGTGAATGACCTTTCGTCGCCAAGTCAGATAAGAATTTTATTCCTCTATCTACATTTTGGTTTACTCCAATTCCTTCTATCAGACACCTTCCGATATAAAATCTGCTTTCCTCGTAACCTTTTTTACTAGATAGGTTGAACCAATGATATGCTTCGTTTTTATTCAGGCAGCTGCTATATCCATTGAAACAATTCCGGCCTAACAAGAGCTGTGCGTATCCATATCCGTTTTCGGCAGATTTACGCAGATACTCAATCCACTTTCCATTATCACTCTTAGTACCTATACCTCGATTGTAGCATTGTGATAGAAAATACTGTGCTATGGCATGTTCTTGATTGGAAGCCTTTTGATACCATTTAAAAGCTTCCTTAGGTTTTGGCTCAGTTCCTTTCCCGGATTCATAACACCATCCGAGATGAAATTGAGCATCTGCGCATCCCTGTATCGCTGATTTGTAGAATAGTTTCTTAGCTTTGAAAAGATCTTTCTCAATGCCATCTCCTTTGGCATACAATAGGCCAAGCTCGTTTTGGGCTATGGGGTCGCCGCCTTCCGCTTTGGCTTTCAGTTCCTCAATGTTCTGTTTCTTTCTGGCCACCATGAACCTCCTGTGTTTGTGGGGTGATAATATTTTCGTAGCGGGATTTGTGTCAACAGCAAAATCCCGGCCTGGCAGCCGGGACGTAATCAGTTGTTTTTCAGTCGTTTGGGCTTTTTGGCTTCGCTATGCCAGCAGCACCATAGTCCTGTTTTGCAAGGGCTCCACAATCTCATGTATCTGCTGATATTTATAGTCCAATCTTCTTTAGAATGTACCTATTCATTTAAGGTCTTTACTACTGAATCGATTGTTGTTAAACCGGCTCTAATAAACCTTGAATCCCCAGCTTTGGCTATATTTGGCGATCTTCTTTCCTGTGTAATGATCTTTAATATCGCACCAAACAGCTGTGGTTCCTTTCTTTTCGGCACAATAAGCCGCACACGCGGCGCCAACCGTTTCTTTATCTCTGTAGGACAATTGAGCCCATGTCGCAGGATTTACAATTACTTCATTTAGAGTCGGTTGGATTTCAGTTATCAAGCCCTCAGATATAAGTTTTAGCACTAGTTCATCGCTATCCTGCTTTTGCGTATTTTCGGAAATCTGAGTGTTTTCTTTGAATATCCACCCTTCCCACCCAACATCATTGGGCGTTACCCTAAACCTTATCCAACCATCCTTTTCTTCTAAGACATATATTGACTCATACTGCGATAAAGTACCTGATTCATCATTAGGATATTGTAGCCCTGGACCCGTTCTTATCTCGATTTCATTTTTTAACGGTTTTCTGACTTCATAGAAGTCGCCACCTTTTGTTGAAGCAGATTTACTACCTGAATTTGATGAGCTCTCGTTCTTAATTTCTTCTTTTTTTTGAACGTTTATCGTCTGTCTATCTGGTAAGAAAGAGCCTATAATCGCTAGTACAATAATAGCACCTACAACAATCATCCAGGTTGGTATGTTGAGATTTGTATTTCCACACTGGTCACATTTCTTAAGTATAGGAACCCCTTCCTTCCCGCAACTATTACATTTTGTTTCCATAGTAATTCTCCTAACTTGATTTCTTGTATATTTGTACGTTGAAATCAAGCAGCTTTTATGTCAAGAGATTTATACTTCTGCACTCATTTCGACGATTTGTATTTTTATACCAGCAGCACCAAAGCCCGGTCTTGAGGTGGTCGCGGATATAATCGGCCAAATCCGGATCGCGGGTATTGGCGCGGGCGATGAGGCGGTTGAGGGCCATTTTGAAGCAGTGGTAGGCCTTGGACATTTCGGGGTACTCGTTCTTGATGGCGCCGGTGGGGGTGGTTATCCGGCGCAGTTCCCTGGCCAGACCGCTGATTTCCCAGTCCACGCGGCCGTCGCCGGCTTTCTTTCTGGCCCTTAGCAATTTCAGGCGTTCGATGTATTGCCCCTGGGCGTATTTGTCCGAGAACGGAATGGCGTGGAAGGCGTTTTTGGCTATGGCTTCCAGCTCCCAGGGAGAACGGTCATATTTGAAGATGCGGAAGGCGATGTCGATCACCGTTAACGACCTTCCGGGATTGGCCAGCAAAGCTGTGAGCACCTTGGAGCCAGTTCTCTGGCGGTTTTCATACAAGAATTGGAGCAGTTGGGTGTGAAGGGCCTGATTTTCGATGTTGTACACATGTTTCCTCCTTGTGTAGATAAGATTTATATAGGGTCACATAAATTGACGGACGGATATTTGTCAAGCGATATTTGAGGCATTCTGGGGAGTTAAACAGGCCATAACTGGCAAGGGTTACAGGGCGAAAATAGACTGGGGAACAGATACTTTTGTTACCCACTATATATAGGGGGATATGTATTCCCCGAATAAATTGAAAGGAGGACAAAGCCATGAAGGTAAGATTCAAATACGGCATCGCCACCTACAGCGGCACCATCGACGAAATGGTCTATGGCAGCTACCGCGACGACAAGCTGTGCATCGGGCGGGATTACGTGTAT
>Ga0265295_1001102_pt1 | contig 49500 bp, 40 predicted proteins | sample Munlansysbiofilm_FD_192503 | JGI IMG/M metagenome (GOLD analysis project Ga0265295, IMG submission 192503) | Leachate microbial communities from a municipal landfill in Southern Ontario, Canada - Methane capture system biofilm | ecosystem: Engineered > Solid waste > Landfill > Unclassified ...
ACCGGGTACCTGCCTCAGATGTACTGAGGGGAAGAATGGACAGGAGCCGTATACGAGGCCCGTACGTACGGTTCTGTGAGAGGGATGAGGCGAGCTTGATCTGCTCGCCTCACCCTACTCGATTGTGTCGTTTATGCTGTGCTTTACGTTAATTTTTTGCTCTTAGTTCTTTGACCTTTTCAAAACCGAGGTTGTAGGCTTTTTTGTTCAATTCAACGAAAGCAGCAGGAACTTTTCGAAGAACCGCCTTTTCCCCGATTTCACGGTCGACAACGTCGGTCAATGCGACCATTGCGCCCAAGGCGATTACGTTAGCAACAATTTCCCGACCAATTTCGAGCTTAGCCGTGCGCACAATCGGAAAACTATAGACTTTGAAATCGCCTTTCGGCACATTCTTTACAAAATCAGTGTCTATGAGCAACAGACCTCCCGACTTGATGCCGTTGGCATACTTGTCGGCAGCTTCTTGCGTCATAGCTAGGCAGGCATCAACGACTGTAGCCTTGGGATAGTCGATCGGAGCATCCGAGATGATAACCTCAGCCTTCGACGCCCCACCACGTGCCTCAGGACCATAGCTTTGCGACTGAACAGCGTACTTGTTGTCAATGATCGACGCTGCTTCCGCTAAAATTATTCCGGCCGTGATCAGACCTTGGCCACCAGCACCGGAGAACCGGAGTTCATATCTTTCAGCCATTTTCACATTCTCCTTAGTTCACGGTTTGCAGAATCAGGCGCCTTTGGCCTTGGCAATGATTTTGGCGTACTGTTCGCAGTATTCGGGCTTGTCTTCCTTGTACAAAACGCCGGTCAGAATTTTGCCTTCGAGTTGATCGGCTGACAATTTGGAGGCAGCGGCAACCGGTACGGCAGTATCCTTGAGGACCTTCATCATGTCGACGACACTGCGGAACTTGTTACGACGTCCGTAGCTTGTGGGGCAGTCGTCCACGACTTCGATGACTGCCATCCCCTTGTGCTGGATACCTTCGGCGATCAGCTTGTCAATCTGAGTCGCATGGAAGGAGGTGGTCCGGGCAACAAAGGTGGCGCCGGCGCCGATGGCCAGCTTGCTGATATCGAAAACCGGGTCAGGATTGCCGTAAGGGGTGGTTGAAGCCAAGGCGCCGGTCGGGGTACAAGGGGAGAACTGACCGCCGGTCATGCCGTAGATGTGGTTGTTCATGATCACATAGGTCATGTCGATATTACGGCGACAGGCGTGGATGAAGTGATTGCCGCCGATGGCAGTGCCGTCGCCGTCGCCGCCGCAACAAATAACCGTCATTTCCGGTTTGGCCATCTTAATGCCGGTTGCAAAGGCCGCAGCACGGCCATGAGCGGTGTGCAGGGTACAGGCATCAATATAACCAGGAAGCCGGCTGGCGCAGCCGATACCGGATACGATGGCGGTTTTATTTTTTTCCAGACCGCAGGCGTCCAAGGCCCGGATCAGGCCTTTCATGACAATACCGTGACCGCAACCGGGGCACCAGATGTGGGGGAGTTTCCCGGGACGGATCCATTTTTCGTAATCGTAAGCCATTTTACATTACCTCCTTGACCTTCTTAATGATCTGGTCGGGATTGATCGGCTCACCATCGACACGTCCGATATGGGCAACAATACAATTCCCTTTAGCTACGCGCTCAACCTCAACCACCATCTGTCCCAGGTTCAACTCCGGACAAATAATGGCCTTGGCCTGAGCAGCCAGTTCGGCAACCCGCTTCTCTGGGAAGGGCCACATGGTCAGGGGGCGGAACATACCAATCTTGACGCCTTCCTTACGCAATTCGTTTACGGCGTAACGTGCGCTGCGACTGGTTGTACCATAGGCAAAAAGGACAACTTCGGCGTCTTCCAGGTGATATTCCTCGTTTTTCTCAATGTCTGCTGCATTGAGGTTGACCTTGTCTATTTGGCGCTGTTCTTCTGCGGCTACCAACTCGGCCTTGGTGGTTGGGAAACCGTCAGGACCTTTATTCAAGCCTGTGACATGATAGCGATAGCCACTGCCGAAGGAAGCCAACGGGGGAATCATACCCTTGCTCGAATCATAGGGTTTGTAGTCCTCAGGAGCAACAGTAGGCTTGGCTCGATCAATGACTTCAAGTTCGCCGGGTTCAGCAAACTCAACACGCTCACGCATATGGGCACCGATTTCATCAAGCTGAATCTGCACCGGCATGCGATATTTTTCAGCCAGATTGAAAGCACGCACTGTCTCTTCGTAGATCTCCTGACAGGAGGCAGGGGTCAAAACGATAGCTGCATGATCTCCGTGGGTTCCCCACTTTGCCTGCTGCATATCCGATTGACTGGGGCCTGTCGGCATCCCGGTCGATGGGCCACCGCGCTGAATATTGGCAATGACACAGGGGATCTCGGCGATGCAGGCATAGCCAATCAGTTCCTGCTTAAGAGACATGCCGGGACCTGAGGTTGCATCAAGCACCTTGGCACCAGTGAGGGAAGCACCGAGAATCGACGCTATTGCAGCGATTTCGTCTTCCATTTGCATGAAAGTACCACCGATCTTTGGAAGTTCTTTAGACATATCTTCCGCAACTTCAGTGGAGGGAGTAATCGGGTAACCACCAAAGAATGTACATCCGGCATACAATGCGCCTTCGGCACAGGCATCATTACCCTGTAAGAGAGCTGTTTTTTTCGCCACGTTAATCGACCTCCTATAATAGATTAATCTTTGTGTACCTTGATGGCAAAATCAGGACACCGCAGCTCACATTGCATGCAAGCGATGCAATCGTCAGGCCTGGCAACCTTAACCACAAACGCGTCCATCTCCAGTACCTGTTTCGGGCAAAATTCGACGCAGATCGAACACCCCTTGCAGTACTTTTCGATGACTTCAATTCTTGCACTGCTCATTACCGATGATCTCCTTTTTTAGGTAGTTGACGCTGGCGTAACCGCCAGAAAAAGCGTCGAAATCCTAACACATGACCTTGTGGCATGCTACAAATTTAATGCATTCCGGTAAAAAAAACGGAAGCACCCAATAGAAAAAAAGGGCAATGTCGCCATTGCCCTTTTTGTTGGGGTTCGGCAAACCGCTTGTAATTACTTCATGCTGTCCACGAGGCCCTTGACGGCTTTAACAGACTTGTCCATCATGGCCTGTTCAGTGGCATCCAGTTTAAACTGCAGGATGCGCTCGACACCTTTCTCCCCGAGAACGGTGGGAACGCCGACGAAGTAGCCTTTAACGCCGAATTCGCCGTTGAGGTAGACGCAGCTGGGCAGAACGCGCTTTTGGTCCTTGAGAATCGCTTCAGCCATGGCAATGGCGGAAGAGGCCGGGCTGTAGAAGGCACTGCCGGTCTTGAGCAGGGCGACGACTTCACCACCGGCGCCGCGGGTGCGCTTGACCATGGCTTCCATGACTTCAGCAGCCTTGGCGGCGCTGCCGTACTTTTGCTCCAGGAGTTCCATGACCGGAATGCCCTGCACGCTGGCATAGCGGACCAGGGGCACCATATCGTCGCCGTGGCCGCCCAGGGTCATGGCGATAACATCCTTGACGGACACGCCCAGTTCCCAGGCGATGAAGGCCTTGAAGCGAGCTGAATCGAGAACGCCAGCCTGGCCGATAACGCGCTCGTAGGGGAAACCGGTGACTTTCTGGCAGAGCGTGACCATCGCGTCGAGGGGGTTCGAGATGATGATGACGAAGGATTTGGGAGCGTATTTTTTGATGCCTTCGGCGACCGAGGACATGATCTTGCTGTTGACTTCGATCAGGTCATCGCGGCTCATGCCGGGTTTGCGGGGCAGGCCGGCGGTCACGATAACGATGTTGGCGCCTTCGATGTCCTTGTAATCGTTGGTGCCTTTGAGACAAATGTCGAAGCTGTCAACAGGAGCAGCTTCGGCGATGTCGAGGCACTTGCCCTGGGGCAGTCCTTCGACGATGTCGAACAGGACGACGTCACCGAGTTCGCGCAGGGCGCAGAGTTGAGCCAATACGCCACCGATCTGTCCACCACCGATAAGAGCGATTTTCGGTCTTGCCATGATTTTCTCTCCTTATGTTGGGAAATGAAATTACGGAATCGGGGGAGATCGTTCCCCCGATTCCGCCAGCTTTGCCTGGAAAGTTACATCGCGTCGATGATTGCGTTCAGCGTCGCGCTGGGACGCATTGCCTTGGCTGTCTTCACCGGATCGGGGCGGTAGTAGCCGCCGATATCTACCGGCTTGCCTTGGCCGGCGAGCAGTTCCTGATTGATCTTGGCTTCGTTCGCGGCCATATCGGCTGCGACTTTGGCGAAGCGCTTGGCGATCTCGGCGTCCTTGGTCTGGGCGGCCAGAGCTTGGGCCCAGTACATGCCGAGGTAGAAGTTGCTGCCACGGTTATCGATTTCGTTGACTTTGCGGGAAGGCGCTTTGGCGTTTTCCAGATATTTGGTAACCGCTTCGTCCAGGGTGTCGGCGAAGAGCTGAACCTTGGCGTTACCGCTTTGCTTGGCCGCCAGTTCAAGGGAGGGGACCAGGGCGCAGTATTCGCCCAGGGAATCCCAGCGCAGATGACCTTCCTTGAGGAATTGCTCGACGTGCTTGGGTGCGGAGCCACCGGCGCCGGTTTCGAACAGACCGCCACCCTTGAGCAAAGGTACGATGGAGAGCATGCGGGCGCTGGTGCCCAGTTCGAGGATCGGGAAGAGGTCGGTGAGATAATCGCGCAGGGCGTTGCCGGTGACAGTGATGGTGTCTTTGCCGGCGCGGGCGCGTTCACAGGCAAGCTTCATGGCGTCGTCGGGACGCATGATGCGGATATCCAGGCCGGTGGTGTCATGATCTTTCAGGTAGGTGTTGACCTTCTGGATGATCTGGGCGTCGTGACCGCGACGGTCGTCCAGCCAGAAGATGGCGGGAGCGCCGGAAGCCTTGGCGCGGGTGACGGCCAGCTTGACCCAGTCCCTGATCGGCTCGTCCTTGGCCTGGCAGGAACGGAAGACATCGCCCTCTTCAACGGTCTGCTCAAGAAGAACCTTGCCGGAGGCGTCGACAACACGGATTTTGCCGTCGCCCGGAGCGTAGAAGGTTTTGTCGTGGGAGCCGTATTCCTCGGCTTTTTGCGCCATCAGACCGACGTTGGAGGTATGGCCCATGGTCGCCGGGTTGAATTGGCCGTGCTTCTGGCAGTCTTCGATGACGGTTTTGTAGATGGTTGCATAGCAACGATCGGGAATCATGGCGATGGTGTCCTGAAGTTTGTCTTCCAGGTTCCACATCTGGCCGCCGTCGCGAACGACAACCGGCATGGAGGCGTCGATAATGACGTCATTGGGCACATGCAGGTTGGTGATCCCGGCGCGGGAATCGACCATGGCCAGAGCCGGACGGGTTTTGTAAACGTCCATGATCGCCGCTTCGATTTCGGCGCGCTTGGCATCGGGGAGGCGCTTGATCTTGGCATAGACATCGCCCAAGCCGTTGCTGACGTTGACGCCCAGTTCCTTGAAGACGTCGCCGTATTTATCGAACACGTCTTTGTAGTAAACAAGGACGCATTTGCCAAAAATATAGGGGTCGGAAATCTTCATCATGGTCGCTTTGAGGTGCAGCGAGAGCAGGACGCCTTCTTTTTTAGCTTCTTCGATGGATTTGGCGTAGAATTCTTGCAGAGCCTTGATGTTGATCGACGAGGAGTCGAGAACTTCACCGGCTTGCAGAGGCATATCTTTTTTCAGAACCTTGACGCTGCCGTCTTTGCCCACGAATTCATAGGTTACCTTGGTCGCGGCGGGAACGGTAACGGAAGTTTCACTGGCGTAGAAATCCTTGTCGTTCATGTGAACAACGCGGGTCTTGGAATCTTTCGGCCAGGGCTTCATCATTTTGTGGGGGTTCTTCTGGGCGAATTTCTTAACCGAAGCAGCGGCGCGGCGGTCGGAGTTGCCTTCACGCAGGACCGGGTTGACAGCGCTGCCCAGACATTTGGCGAATCTTTCCTTGAGGGCTTTTTCCTCGTCGGTTTTCGGTTCGGCCGGGTAGTTGGGGATTTTGTAACCTTTGCTTTGAAGTTCTTCAATGGCTTCTTCAAGCTGAGGAATCGAGGCGCTGATGTTGGGCAGCTTGATGATGTTGGCTTCGGGTTTCTGGGTCAATTCGCCCAGTTGGGTCAGGAAGTCGGGAATCTGCTGCTCTTTGCTCAGCTGGTCGGGGAAGTTCGCGATGATGCGGCCCGAGAGGGAGATGTCCCTGGTTTCTACATTGACGCCGGAGCCCTTGAGGTATTTCTGCACCATGGGGAGCAGAGCGTAGGTTGCCAGCGCGGGAGCTTCGTCAATTTCGGACCAGATAATCGTTGCTGTTTTCGTTGTCATGTTCTCTCCTTAGTTTTTATGCCAGTATCGCCAGAGCTTGGAGCCAAAGGGGTAAAACAGACAACCTTCGGCAAGCTTGGATGTAACTCAGGATCGTTCTGCATCGAGCAACCTGGAACCGAACGGCGCGAGCGGGTATCGTGCCGGGAACCTTGCGGATTGCGGTACTTTGAGGACGAAGAGCGATTCATCAGGCCCTAAAGCGTGTATACAGTATGCAAAAGGTTAAGGCATGTCAAGAAAAATAGTGTTGCGCTGTTAGGGGGTTTGCTGTGGGCAGGCGGCACTTGCCCGGCCCTGGTCAGGGGGGCGCGAAAGAGTTTTTCATAGGGGGGGCAAGGGGAAAGATGTCGGATTTTTGGGCCAAGTTTCTCGTCTCGGCGAGTTCCGACGGGCTCTGGTTACGTGGGATATTGAGGGTTTGCCCAGCGTCGACCTGTCGGGGATCCTTAATCTGGTCACGGTTCGCGCGATAGAGCAAGGGCCAAAGCAGGGGGTCTTGGTAAATCTCCTTCTTCGCGGCGATGATCCAAAGGGTTTCACTCGCGATGACGGTGTAGCTGGAGGGAAGAGCCGGCGTGGAGGGAGATTTGCCGGTTCCTTCGTTTTCGGTGGAAGCTTTCTTTTTCGTCGTCGATTTGATTTTGGTTTTGGAAAGTTCGGGACGGGAAGGTTTGGGGGCTGTAGGAGATGGAATTAGTTGCGTTTGGTTCTCTTCGCGGAGGCGCTCTTTGAGTCCCAGGAGTTTTCCCTGGATGCGGCGTTCTTCGTCATCGCGGCGTTTTCGCTCAACACGGGCCGCTTCGGCAGCCTGGAGCGCCAGGTCCTCGGCGTAGGGAAGGGTTTTTCGGGCCTGACGATACGCGCAGTTGGCCATGAGGGCTTCGCCGGTGTCGAGGGCTTCCCGTGCGGTTCGATATCGTGCCGAAGCCAGTTCGGCAGCACCGCCGGCATGGGCTTCGGCGAAGGCCGCGCGCGCGGCTTTGAGTTCCCGGTGAGGAGGGAAGGCGCAGCCGTAGATGAAAGAAGAAAGGAGGATCGCTGGAAGAAGAAATCGGTTCATGCGACGGTCTTTGTCGGCCGTTGAATCCGCGAAGGAGGCTTGGGCCGGGAGGGCGCCGGTTGTGGGCACCCTCCCGGTTTCCGGGCTTACTTGGGTTTGACGGCCAGCTTGATATGCAGTTCGCGCAGCTGTTTTTCGTCGACCGAGCCGGGGGCTTCCGACATCAGGCAGGTGGCCTTCTGGGTTTTAGGGAAGGCGATGACGTCGCGGATTGACTCGGAACCGGTCAGAATCATGGTCAGACGGTCGAGACCGAAGGCGATGCCGCCATGGGGCGGGGCGCCGAATTCCAGGGCGTCGAGAAGGAAGCCGAACTTGACTCTCGCCTCTTCCTCGCCGATGCCCATGAGTTTGAACATCTGACTTTGTACCGCCTGGTCGTGGATACGGATACTGCCGCCGCCGATTTCCGAGCCGTTGAGCACCAGGTCGTAGGCCTTGGCCCGGGCCTTGCCGGGATCGGTGGCGAGAAGAGGGACGTCTTCGTCCATCGGCGCGGTGAAGGGATGATGGACGGCGACGTGGCGGCGGGTCTCCCCGTCCCATTCGAGCAGAGGGAAGTCGGTGATCCAGACGAAGCGGTAGTCGTCCTTTTTGGCCAGGCCGAGGCGTTGGCCGAGATGTCCGCGCAGGCGGCCGAGGGCTTCGTTGGTAACCTTGAAGGAGTCGGCTACGAAGAGCAACAAATCGCCGAGTTGGGCATCCAGACGGCGGTTGAGGGCGGCCAGTTCATCGGCGGTGAAGAATTTGGCGATGGGCGACTGCCAGCCTTCCTCGGTCATCTTCACCCAGGCCAGCCCCTTGGCCCCGTAAATCTTGACGAACTCGGTGAGTTCATCGAGATCCTTGCGCGACAGGGTAGCGCCGCCCTTGACGTTGATCGCCTTGACCAGGCCGCCGCCGGCAACGGCATCGGCGAAAACCTTGAAGCCGCAGTTCAAGACCAGGTCGGAAAGTTCCACCAGTTCCAGGTCGAAGCGCAGATCGGGATTGTCCACCCCGTAGCGGTCCATGGCTTCCTGGTAGGTCATGCGGGCCATCGGCAGGGCGACTTCGACGCCGATCGCCTCCTTGAAAATGGTGGCGATCATTCCCTCCATCACCCGGATCACGTCGTTCCGATCGACGAAGCTCATCTCGCAGTCGATCTGGGTGAACTCGGGCTGGCGATCGGCGCGCAGATCCTCGTCGCGGAAACAGCGGACGATCTGGAAGTAGCGGTCGAAGCCGGAAATCATCAGTAGCTGCTTGAAAAGCTGGGGGGACTGGGGCAGGGCATAGAAGGTACCGGGGTTGACGCGGCTCGGCACCAGATAGTCGCGGGCGCCCTCCGGGGTACTCTTGGTCAGAACCGGGGTTTCGATATCGAGGAAGCCGTGGCTGTCGAGGTAGCGACGGACGGTGCGGGTGACTTGGTAGCGCAGCATCAGGTTGTTCTGCACCGTCGGCCGGCGCAGGTCAAGATAGCGGTGCTTGAGGCGGATGTTTTCCGCGACCTCGGTATATTCGTCGAGCATAAAGGGCGGGGTCTTGGCGCTGTTGAGAACGCGCAAATCACTGACCTCAACTTCGACCTCGCCGGTCTTCATCTTGGGATTGACGGTCCCCTCGGGGCGTGGGGAGACCTTGCCGCGGACGGCCACCACGAATTCGTTACGGACCCGGTCAGCCTTGCCGTGAGCTTCCGGATCGCGGTCGGGGTCAAGGGCGAGCTGGACGATCCCCTCGCGATCCCGCAGGTCGATGAAGATCAGGCCGCCATGGTCGCGGCGGCGCTGCACCCAGCCCATCAGACAGACTTCCCGACCGATTTCCGCGGCGGTCACGTTGCCGCAATAATGACTTCTTTTCCAGTCTCCCAGTACCTCGTTCAAGTTCATATCCTCCCTGTATCGATAAGTTGTGTTGTCGAAAGCCGAATCTTGCGAATTGGCAATTATAGTGATGCACTCCAAGGGTCGTCAAGAACTATCCCGAGCCGATTTGTTCAGCGGTTGAGGGCCGCATCCTTCATCAGGAAATCCTCGATGTTGTCTAGGGGGATGCTCTCCTGGGTGCTGGTTTCCATGGTTCGCAGCTGCCCCTGACGACGAGCGAGTTCTTCTTCGCCGATGATCAGCACCCGCTTTGCCATCAATTTGTCGGCCCGTCGCAGCTGAGCTTTGAGGCTTTTGCCCTCATAGTCCATCTCGACATGCAGGCCGCGTCGTTGCAGACGAGACATGAGCCCGAAGGTGTAACGGGTGGCTTCCTCCCCGAGGGCGGCCAGGAAGAGCTCGGGAGAGGAAGGCTCGATGCGCGTATCCCCCTTCATCAGTACCAGACGCTCGACGCCCATGGCAAAACCAATGCCGGGTAGGGGCGGCCCGCCCAGATCCTTGATCAGCCCATCATAACGGCCGCCGGCGGCGACCGCATTCTGTGAGCCCAAGCTGCTGGTCACCATCTCAAAGGTGGTTTTCGTATAGTAATCGAGGCCGCGCACCATGCGTTCATTGATGGTAAAAGCGGTGCCTACTTCCCGCAGATGTTCCTGTACGCCGGCGAAGTGTCCTCGGCAGGAGCCGCACAGATGATCGAGAACCGACGGTGCCCCGCCGGTCGCCTCCTTGCAGCCGGGCACCTTGCAGTCCACCACCCGCAGGGGGTTGGTCCGGTAGCGGCGGCGGCAGTCGTCACAGAGGGCATCCAGGCGCTTTTCGAGAAAGCCGGTCAGCGCCTGGCGGTAGCCGGGGCGGCATTCGGGGCAGCCGAGGGAATTAATTTGCAGTTCCACATCGGCGATGCCGACGTTCGCAAAGTAATGGGTGAGCATGGTCAGAATCTGGGCATCGATTTTCGGATCTTCGACACCAATAACCTCGGCCCCGATCTGATGAAACTGCCGGTAACGCCCTTTCTGCGGGCGTTCGTAGCGGAACATCGGGCCCATGTAAAAGAGCTTGGCGATGGGGTCGCGGGTATGCAGCTTGTTTTGGATGAAAGCGCGTATGACCGGCGCGGTTCCTTCCGGGCGCAGGGTCAGGGAGTTGTCGCTTTTGTCACGGAAGGTGTACATCTCTTTTTCGACGATATCGGTGGTTTCGCCGATGGACCGTTGAAAAAGCTCGGTCTTTTCCACCACCGGGACGCGGATTTCGCAAAAACCGTAAAGGCCGAAAATCCGGCGCGCCTGTTCTTCGAGAAACTGCCAGGTTTCTACTTCTCCCGGCAGGATGTCGTTCATGCCCTTAATGCCTGTGATGCTCACGCCAGCAAACCTTTCATTGAGTTCGAGGATAAATGTTTGGGGTGTCGCAGGGCGGAATGGGGCGGGTTGGGGCCCTGTCGGGACCGCTGTCCCGGTTCCGTGCGGCGGAGGTTTCAACGCTTCGGGTGGGGATTTGACGGGGGATGTTTCATTCTTTCAATGTCGCGGCGGCGCGGGTGACGTTTCGTACCAGCTTGCCCTGATACATGGCCTGGTCGGCCAGGTCGATGAGTGACTGCTTGTTGGTCGCGTCGCTGGGATAGACCGCGTGTCCTACCGTGGCGGTGATCCGTACCGGCGTGGAACTTTCCGCGAGAAATACATGGTTTTCGATGGTCCGGCGGATACGTTCACTGACCACGGAGCTACCGTATGAGCCGGTTTCCACCAACAGGGCAGTGAATTCATCGCCGCCGTAACGGAAGGCCAGATCGACCTCGCGAATACAGCCGCGCAGCAGGTCGGCGACCTCGCGCAGAACACGGCTGCCGACCAGATGGCCATGACTGTCATTGACCCCCTTGAAATGGTCGAGGTCCATGAAGATCATAGAAAGTTCCTGGCCGTAGCGATCCGCGCGACGGATTTCCTGGTCAAGCATGACTTGCAGGTAGCGGTAGTTGTGCAAACCGGTCAGATCATCGATATAGATGAGGTCCTTGGTCCCCTGGAACCGGCAGGCATTGTAAAAGCCGCTAGCCGTTTGTTCCGCCAGAAACAGCAAGTTTTCATAGGGGAAGGGAGAGGACAGGTCGGCGCCGGGAGCGTTGTACAGAAAGAGGGCGCCACGCAGATGCTTGCCGAAGCGCAGGGGGAAGACGCACAGTTCCCGCAGGTCTTGTGGAAAGGCGATATTTTCCGGAAGTTCGCCGCGACGTATCAGGCGTAACCCGTTGATATCGCGTAATCCCGGGAAAAGGGCCTTGGCCATGGCAAGCAGGCGCACGTCGCTGTCGTTGCCCTGCTTACCGAGAAGGCGCGGGGTGCGATTGCGTTCCTGCAGAAAAGCGAACCCGCGTCCTTCGCCCATCTCCCGCAACAGGGTTTCGGTCGCCTGAGGCATAAGCCGGTCGAGATCCATCTGCGCTGCGAGACTCTGACCCGCTTGGTAGAGGCGGATCTGGCTCTTGAGCAGCGAATTCTCATCGAGCAGGCGCCGTTGTTCGATGCAGCTGCGCACCAGGTGCCGCAACTCCTCGGGGTCGAAAGGTTTGAGCAGATAGTCGCGGGCACCGCTTTTCAGGGCGTGTATGGCGGTTTCGAGACTGGCATGGCTAGTGGCCAGGATCACTTCGGGAGGATTGTCGAGTCCCCGCGCCAGACGCAGAACATCCAGCCCGCCGATGCCGGGCATGATCATATCGGTTAGGACCACATCGATTCCGCCTTGGCGCAGACGGGTCAGGGCACTGTCTCCGGTGGCGACGCTTTCGATCTGGTAGCCTTCCTCGGCCAGCAACTCGGAATAGAGGCGGCGAAAGAACAGTTCGTCATCGACAACCAGAATGGTAGGTTTCTTCATTCCGAGGTGCTCCTCATAGCTAGAATAGCAGAGTAGCAGAGTGCCTATTTGGTGTCAACGGAATAGCCTTTTGTTCCAATGGGTTGCTTGCCAGGTAAGGGCATTGCTGAGGAATCTCAGAGAGCCGTGGAGGTCGGTGCGCCAAAGGGGGATATCCCGCGCTTCCAGGGCGTCTGTCACCCGGGGGTGGGGAAACCGGAAGCGGTTGCCCAATCCCAGCGAAGCGAAAGCGAGCTTCGGATGCACTTCGTCGTACAACCTTTCCGGGTGGCATTTACCGCTGCCGTGATGGGGCAGTTTCAACAGATTGACGGGATGAGGCAAGGGGTGCGCCAGAAGCTGTTCGATCCCCGCCTCCTCCAGGTCGCCGGTCAGTAGGACGCCATTGTTGCCATGCCGGACAAGCAGAACGAGAGAGGCATCGTTAAGATTGTCCGTCATCTGCTGCGGGGTGAAAGTCCGGATCGCTTCACCTTTTTTTTCGTAGCGCAGGCTCCAGCCGGGCGGCGGAATGACGATGGGAACCCCGCTCTTGGCGAGGGCGCCGCGCAGGGATTCATTCAGCCGCTCGGGGGGCTGAGCCGTCCAGAATTCGGCCACGGGGAAGTCCTCCAGAATCCGCACGAGCCCCTGGCTGTGATCGGGATGATCATGGGTGAGGATCACCGCTTCGAGGCGGCGTACCCCGAGTCGGCCGAGGGCCGGGGCGAGCAGACGGCGGCCGACATCGAACCGGGGGTCGTGGGAGCCGCCGCCGTCAATGAGATAGTGCCGATTTCCTGACAACGTCACCAGGGTGGCGTCCCCCTGACCGACGCTGAGGGCCGTGACGACCACCTCCGACACAGACGGTTCAGGCGCGATGAACAGCAGGGCGGACAAAAGGGCGCAGCCGGCTCGTGCCAGTCGGAATCGCCGGGATCCGCCGGGCAGCAACAGGCTTGCGGCGAGAAGCGCGGCGCCCGCCAGAAAGATGGGGGAAGCGTAGCAAGTCAGTGCTTCGAAAAGAGGGAGAGCGGTCATCCGATCGACCAGTTCCAGCACTCCGAGGGTGACCTCGGCACAGGCGGTGAAAAGGAGGTTTGCGCCTGTCTCCCATAAGGGGAACAGGAGCGCTCCGCCCAGACCGAGGGGAACGGCGACGAGGCCGATGAGCGGGACGGCGAAGAGGTTGGTGACCAGTCCGGCGGGGGCTAGCAGGTGAAAGTTGGCCAGGACCAGCGGGGTTGTGGTGATCGTCGCCGCGACGGTGGTCAAAGCGAGCCCGACCAGGTACCTCAAGGATTTTGAACGAAGCCGTGAACCGGGATACCAGCGGGGCACCAGGACGAGGATGCCGAAGAGTCCGGCGAAGGAGAGTTGAAAGGCCGGTTGGAAGAGGATCAGCGGTTCGGCGAGGAGGAAGAGAAAGGCGCACCCGGCGAGAAGTTTCAGCGGTGGCGTGCGCCGGTTCAACGGCATCAGCAACGCGACCGTCGCGAGCATGACAAAGGCGCGGCGAGTGGCGATGCCGTCGCCGGTGAGCAGCAGGTAGCCGAAGAGCGGGACCAGCAGCGGCAGCGGCAGCAGCCGACGCGCCGGGGACAGCAGAAGCAGGCGCTCGGAGCGGCGATAGAGGTGGTTGGCGGCGGCATAGAGCAGGGCTGCGACCAAGCCGAGATGTAGTCCCGAAATCGCGAAGAGGTGGGCGACCCCACCTCGGGCAAGGCGCTCGCGATCTTCTTCGGGCAGGGTGCTCTTGTCGCCGATGACCAGGGCTCGAACCAGCGGCGCCGCCTTGGCGGAAACCGCTCCGTCGATGGCCGCGCCCAGGCGTTCCCGCAGGCGTGCCGGAGTTCGTATCACCCCCGGCGAATCGGTGAAGACCACCAGTTCGCGGGTGTTGGTCAGGTGAGCCGTGGCAAAGATATCCCGATAGGCCAGATGTCGGGGGTAGTCGAACTCACCGGGGAGCCCGTAGGTATGGGGTTCACGAAACCGTGCGCTGAAACGGACCCGGCTGCCGGTGCGCGCCGGGCTTTCCCCATGGTCGATAGAAACTCGCAAAATGCCGAAGACGGCTCGACTCCCCTCGTCGTCGCTGATTTTTTCCGTAGCCACTTCCAGGCTGAGACCGCTTTCCGGCCGCGGGGTCAGGGTGCGGATCCGCCCTTCGATGATCCAGGGCTGGTCGCCCGCGAAAGCGCGAATGTGTCGGGGGGAGGCCGGTGGGGTGAGGGCTTCCTGATAAAAGGCGATGCCCAGCAGGGCAAAGAAGAGCAGTGGCGGGACGATACCGAGGCGGCGGAAGAAGAGCGCGCAGAGCCCGGCGGTGAACGCGCAGAGGCCGGGAAGCGTGGGCGAATCCCAGGGGGCGGGGAGATAGGGAGAGCCGGCCAGGCCGATGATATAGGCCGTCAGGTAGTGCCAGATCCCCATTTTCTTCTCAGCGCGGAGCGCCGATGGCCGCAAGCAGGGCTGTCAGGCGATTGGGCCGGGTCGGTTTCGGCGTCGCGCCTTCCGCAGGCAGACCGACCAGTCGTCGGTAGTCTCCCCCTTGCGAGGCGCACCGGGACGGCCGCAAAGGGGTGACCCTGGCGCCCGTCTCTTCCAGCAGGTGTCTTTTGGTCGGTTCGGTCCCTTGCCGAAAAAGGACATTTTCCGCTTCAATGATGAAGGATTCCAGAATCGGGGGGAGGGTGTCTTCGAGTTCTGGCCGCTGGGCTAAGGAGAGAACCAGCCAGAAAGGCAGGGTCGCCAGGTTGTGTGTCTTGAACAAAAGCAGGCCTCCCAAACAGGTCGTTGACCCGAAGCGCGGGTTGACGGCTACGTTAGCACAGCCGCCGGATTTTGCCTAGGGTGACCGGTGCCGAGGGTTTTTCCCGGCGGGTCGCGGGCTTTTCGTTTGCGTGCCGTGATGCCGGCAGCCGCTGCCCCCGGGGCTGCCGGCGCTCAAGCGCTGGTGAGTTTTTTGCGGTCGGCTTTTCCGCTTTCGGCGGCGGGGCCGAAGGAAGAAGCAGGTGGGAAAAGCCGATGGTGAGAAAGCCCAGCAACATCAATATTTCAAACATGGCCATTATCCTTTCTGGTTTGATGGCCCGATGATCCACCCATTGTGTGACAGAATAAGTCACAATATTCGTCGGCCCCCTGGCCCGGGATTGTTTGGCATTTTTGCCGCATCCATGTATATATGAGGCCGCCCGGTTGCTGACGGGGAGTGATTTCAAGAGGACGAAGCGCATGAACGTGATTGATGTCAACGGGTTGTACAAGAGTTATGGCGCGCGGTTGGTGCTTGACGGACTGGCATTTGCCGTGGCCGAGGGGGAGAAGGTCGGGGTCATCGGTCGTAATGGCTGTGGCAAGTCGACCCTGCTGCGGGTGCTGGCGGGGGAAGAAGATGCCGATGGCGGTGAGGTGATGCGCAAGCGGGGGCTGACGGCTGCCTATCTGCCCCAAGAACCGGAACTCGACCCCGATCTGACCATCGCCGAGACCCTGGAACGGGCGTTGGCGGAAGCGCGCCGGAATCTTGCCCGATTTTACGAGATCGCTGCGCGCCTGCCTGCCGCCGACGCCGACGAAGGGGAGAAGCTGCTGGCGGAACAGCAGGCCCTGCAGCTTTGGCTCGACCACCATGGCGCCTGGGATCTCGGCCATCGCATCGCCGACATCTCCGGGCGTTTCGGTATCGTCGACCCGACCCGACGGGTTGGTGAACTGTCGGGCGGCTGGGTCAAGAAAGTGGCCCTGGCCGCGATGTTTTTGCGCGAACCCGAACTTTTGCTGTTTGATGAACCGACCAACCATCTCGATGCCGAAACCGTCGCCGCCCTTGAAATCATGCTGTGCCGGTATCCCGGCGCGGTCATGCTGGTGACCCACGATCGCTATTTTCTCGACCGGGTGGTGGGGCGCATGTTCGAGTTGGAACAGGGGGTGTTGACCCAGTATCAAGGGAACTACAGCGACTACCTGCGCCAGAAGCAGGAGCGGCTTGAAGCCGAAGGCCGGGCCCAGGGTCGTCTGATGAACCTGCTGCGGCGGGAGGAGGCCTGGCTGCATCGGGGGGCCAAGGCGCGCACCACCAAGCAGAAGGCGCGTATCGGTCGGGTTGAGGGACTGCGTGGACAGAAAAAGGATTTGCGGGTGCGCGACGTCAAGCTCGAATTTGCCGCCGAGCAACGCCTGGGTGGCACCATTCTCGAATTCCAGGACCTGGAGATCGAACTGGGCGGCCGGCGCCTGGTCGCGGGACTCTCCTTCATCCTCCGCAAGGGCGAGCGCATCGGTATCCTTGGTCCTAACGGTTGCGGCAAGACCAGCCTGCTCAGAACTGTGCTGGGCGAGTTGAAACCCGCGGCGGGAGAGGTTGTGGTCGGCAGCAATACGCGCATCGGCTATCTCGACCAGGCCCGAAGCGGGCTCGATCCCGAGCAGTTTGTCCATGAAGCGCTGGGGGAGGGGGAGTGGGTTGAGGTTGCCGGCCGGAAACGGCACAAGATCGGCTATCTGGAAGACTTTCTCTTCCCCGCCGCAGAGCAGCGCAAACGCATCAGTACCCTCTCCGGCGGCGAACGGGCGCGGCTGCTGTTGGCCTGTCTGATGCTGAAAGGGGCCAATCTACTGATTCTCGACGAGCCGACCAACGATCTCGACATTCCCACTATGCAGGTGCTGGAAGAGGCCTTCGCCGACTTTTCTGGTTGCGTGCTGGTGGTGACCCACGACCGCTGGTTTCTCGATCGGATCGCCACCGGTATCCTCCATTTCGAAGAGGCCGGCCGGGTGGCCTATTACGAGGGGAATTACGAGGATTTCCTCCGCTTTCAGGAATTGCGGACGGAGGATGAACGGCAGGCGCGCAAGCTGGAAGTGAAGCCGGCGGTGGTCGAGCCGAAGGCGCGGAAGAAGACCGGTCTTGGCTACAAGGAAAAGCGCGAACTGGAAGCGGTAGAGCGGGAAATTGCCGAACTGGAGCAGACCAAAGCCGACTATGAAGGGCTGCTCGCCGATCCGGCCCGCCTGGGGGATCATCTGCGCCTGGCGGAAGTGGCCGAATCGCTGCAGGAACTCGATTCCCGTCTGGAACAGCTGTTCGAACGCTGGGAAGAGCTGGAAACCCGCAATCAGGGGGGGTAAGGGGTTTTTTGCCGGCCCGTTCACTTCTCCACAACGACGCTTTTCCCTTTGTTTGGAAGTTTCTCCCCTGCGAGACCGTCGGCGGCAATCTCTTCTGCCTGGCGCCCCTCTCCGAAGATGCCCGGATGGTCGATCTGCTTGACAGGAGCGACTACGGAGCCCGTCGGTTCTGGGATCAGGAAGGTAGGCGATATTGAAGAACTTCACGCTACGCCGGGAGACGGCGTCAGGTTTTTCGGGATTGAATTCACCGGTCCGCGTTAAATGGCGGATTCTCTGCCCCGTCGTTTGCAGCGCTTTCCTTATCCCGTCATTTTAATCCCTCCCTCAGGAGGAACCCTTTTTCCTGCCCCGCCAAGGGTTTATTTTTGAACGACTTCCGCGTTGACAATCTCCCGTTCAATCGTATACAGTATGCAAGTTTCCGGTTCCGTAGCGCGCCTTCGCGCACCTTTTTCGCCGAACTGGCAGTCTTTCGATAAAGACCTCTGTCGGCCGTATTCAAGGGGCCGCTTCGCGAGGAAAGAACGTCCCCACTACATTGAGGAGGAGAGAGATGATCGAAGCATATCTGAAACATGAGGAAGAGCGTAAGGCCCAAGGCATTCCCGCGCTTCCCCTGAACCCCGAGCAGGCCGCCGATCTCTGCAAGCTGCTGCAGGCACCCCCCGCCGGCAAGGAAAGCTTTCTGCTGAATCTGTTCAAGGAGCGCATCTCCCCGGGGGTTGACCCGGCCGCCGAAGTCAAGGCCGATTTCCTCGGCAAGCTCCTCAAGGGCGCGGTCAGCTCTCCGCTGATCAACAAGAAGGATGCCATTAAGATCCTCGGCACCATGATCGGCGGCTACAACGTCAACCCCCTGGTCGAAGCCCTCAAGGATGCCGAACTGGCCGACGACGCGGCCGCCGCCCTTTCCGGCATCACCCTGGTTTACGATGCTTTTGATGACGTGCTGGCGCTGTCCAAATCCAATGCCGCCGCCAAGAAGGTTGTTGAATCCTGGGCCAACGCCGAATGGTTCACCTCCAAGCCGGCCATGCCCGAAACCATCAAGGTCAAGGTTTACAAGGTTGACGGCGAAATCAATACCGACGATTTCTCCCCGGCCGGCGATGCCTGGAGCCGCCCCGACATCCCGCTGCACGCCCTGGCCATGGGCAAGACCCGCTTCCCTACCGGCAACGCCGAAATCGCCAAATTCCGCGATGATGGCTTCCAGGTTGCCTTTGTCGGTGACGTCGTCGGCACCGGCTCCTCCCGCAAGTCGGCCTGCAACAGCGTGCTCTGGCACATTGGCAATGAAATTCCGGCCGTGCCCAACAAGAAGACCGGCGGCATCATTATCGGCGGCGTTATCGCCCCGATCTTTTTCAACACTGCCCAAGACTCCGGCGCCCTGCCGCTGAAGATGGACGTGACCGGCATGAACACCGGCGACGTCATCGTCATCAATACCAAGAAGGGGGAAGTGACCAACGAAGCCGGCAAGGTCATCACCACCTTTGAAATTGCGCCCAATACCGTTCCCGACGAATTCCGCGCCGGTGGCCGTATTCCGCTGATCATCGGCCGCAGCGTGACCAGCAAGGCCCGCGCCGCTCTCGGCCTGCCTGAGACCGAGGTCTTCACCAAGCCGGTCAATCCGGTGCCCAAGGCCGGTCAGGGCTACTCCCTGGCGCAGAAGATGGTTGGCCGGGCCTGCGGCGTTGCCGGTATTCTCCCCGGTACCGCCTGCGAGCCGAAGATGACCACCGTCGGCAGCCAGGATACCACCGGCCCGATGACCGCTGACGAACTGAAAGAACTGGCCTGCCTCAAGTTCCAGGCGCCCATGTTCATGCAGTCCTTTTGCCACACTGCCGCCTATCCCAAACCGGCGGACGTGAAGATGCACAAGACCTTGCCCCATTTCGTCGCCGAGCGCGCCGGTGTCGCCCTGCGTCCCGGTGACGGCGTCATCCACAGCTGGCTCAACCGTCTGCTGCTGCCCGACACCGTCGGCACCGGTGGCGATAGCCACACCCGCTTCCCTATCGGCATCAGCTTCCCGGCCGGTTCCGGTTTGGTTGCTTTCGCCGGCGCCATGGGTTTCATGCCCCTGGATATGCCCGAGTCGGTGCTGGTCCGCTTTAAGGGGCAGCTCAACCCGGGCATCACCCTGCGCGACGCGGTCAACGCTATTCCCTTCTGGGCGATCAAACAGGGTCTGATGACCGTGCCCAAAAAGAACAAGAAGAACATCTTCAACGGCCGCATCCTTGAAATGGAAGGTCTACCCAATCTCTCCGTTGAGCAGGCTTTTGAGTTGACCGACGCCGCCGCCGAGCGCTCCGCTGCTGCCGGCTGCATCCAGCTCTCCGAGGAGTCGGTCTGCACCTATTTGCGCTCCAACGTCGCCCTGATGAAGAAGATGATCGAAGATGGTTACCAGGATCCCCAGACCCTGCAGAACCGTATCGACGCCGTCAACGAGTGGCTGAAGGCGCCCAACCTGCTCAAGGCTGATGCCAACGCTGAGTATGCCGCCGTCATCGAAATCGATCTGGCTGACATTAAAGAGCCGATTCTGGCCTGCCCGAACGATCCGGACGATGTCAAACTCCTCTCCGAAGTCGCCGGTACCCCGATTCAGGACGTTTTCCTCGGTTCCTGTATGACCAACATCGGCCACTTCCGCGCCGCCGCCGAGATCTGGCGCGGTCAGAAGTTCAATCCCAACGTCCGCACCTGGATCTGCCCGCCGACCCGTATGGATCAGCAGCAGCTCAAGGAAGAGGCACTCTTCTCGGTCTATAGCGCTGTGGGCGCCCGCATCGAAATCGCCGGCTGCTCGCTGTGCATGGGCAACCAGGCCCGCGTTCCCGACGGGGTGAATGTGTTCTCCACCTCGACCCGTAACTTCGACGACCGTATCGGTACCGGCGCCAAGGTCTACCTCGGCTCCGCTGAACTCGGCGCGGTGACTACCAACCTCGGAAAACTGCCGACTCCGGCCGAGTATCTGGCGGTTTACAAGGAGAAGGTCGCGCCCAAGGCTGAGCAGATCTACAAATACCTGCAGTTTGATGAAATGAACGGCTACCGCAAGTAAGCCGAGGGTTTTTCCGAAAGAAAAATGCCCCTGCCGGATTTCCCCGGCAGGGGCATTTTCGTGGTGCGCCCGGTAGGTCGCGTGGCGCGTAAGCGCCATCGATTCAGCTGTGGTGGCTGAATCGTGAATTGGAGGTGGAAGTCCTCTATCGGCTCGCCAAGGGGAACGATTAGCCGGACGGCAAGGGTGTCCACCGCGAGGTGGAATCTGAAGGAAGCCGCAGGCAAAGCACTGGCCTGACGAACAGGAATCGCATACGAGGCGGCCGCGCCGGGTGAGAAGGCTTACTATCTTCAAAGCCCGATACTTGTGATTTTTCACGACCATTCCCCCACCTGAACTCCTGATTTTTCAGGAGCATTCCTCCGCCCCTTTTTCAAGAGCATTCCCCCACCCCTGAGATTATCGGCACGGCGCTGTTTCTAACCTTCTTTCATTCCCCCGCTGGAGGAAGGAAGGCATGGCACACAAGGAGTACGGCGTGACGGATATTCTTGACCTTTTACGCAGGGTGAAAGCCAAAGACAGCCAGCGCCGCATTGCCCGGGCGACAGGCATGGACCGCAAGACCGTGCGCAACTACCTGGGGCTCGCCGCCGAGCATGGCTTTGCCAATTCGGTTGCCGACGATCAGTTGTCCGAGATCGCCGCGGCCTTCTTTTGCCAAGTGCACGGTGGCCAGAGTAGACCATCGGAGCCGGGCGCTTGCGCGCCACTTCTGCCCCACCGCGAGTTGCTTTCCGGTTGGCTGGAGACGGACGGACTGTCCCTGACCAAGGCCCACATCAAACTCGGCCGCATGGGGGTCGACGTCACCTACAGCACCCTCTACCGCTATGCCCGGGAGACCCTCGGCTTCGGCGGCCCGAAGGTGACGGTGCGCATGGCCCAGACCGAACCGGGCGAGGTGGCCCAATGCGATTTCGGTCGCATGGGGCTGGTGTTCGACCCCGAAACCGGCAGGGACCGGGTGCTGCACGCCCTGGTGGTAACCCTGGTGTTCAGCCGGCACCAGTATGTCTTCCTCACCCATCGTCAGGATCTGGATGCCCTGATCGCCGGGATCGAGGAAGCCTGGGAGTTTTTCGGCGGGGTCTGCAGGCGCCTGATTCCCGATTATGTTCTCGGGAACATAATCGATGATCACCAGTTCCGGCACGCTGCCGAAGAACGCAAAGGCGCGGGCGTGGGAGCCGAGCCAGTCGGACAGGCCCTGACTCAGCGTCGCCTTGGCAAAGGTGTAGCTGCTGGCTCCCAGCACCGCGACGAAGATCTGGGCCTCGCTGATCTCGCCGGTGTGCGGATTGACAATCGGCAGGGTGTGACCGGCGTAATCGACGAACAGCTTCTCCCCGGCCTTGTGCACCTGGCGCATGGAGATCTTCAGTTTACGTGCCCAGCGGCGGTACAGTTCACAGAAATGGCTGTAGCGATACCCCTGCGGATGCTCGGCAATATATTCCTCCCAGAGTAGCATCAGGGTGACACCTTTACGCTTAAGCTCATTGTGGAGGTAGGCGCAGTCCGGCAGCGGACGGTGGGAAGAGACAACCGCAGCGGCAGGAGGAAACAGCAGATTGTAAAGCTGCTGATCGGTCAGTGAATCGGCTCAGCCCGGCCATGTTGGCCCGCTGCAGATAATCGCCGACCGTGGTGCGGGATATGTTCAAACAGCGGGAGATCGGGCGTTGCCCGAGACCGCTGTCATGATGAAGACGGAGTGTTTCTCTGATCTTGCGCATGGATAACCTCTTGTTTGCCAACGGTGCACCTCCTGGAAAATAAAATTTCCAAGGTTGTACACCAGGTTATCCAGCGTCGCGTTTCGATTCCGGAGGAAACTGGGCCAGTTTGCGCCGGAACGGGTGGCCCAGTTTGCAGCGGAATCGGTGGCCGGATGGTCCCGGAATCCGCAACTTGGCAGTGTCGCCGGGAATTCTGTCGTCAACGATTGTGCTGGCATAGTCCCCTGATTCACCGACCGCCAAATCGTTCTCTATCCTTCTCCCCCCTCCCGCAACAACTCCAGCAGGTCCTCCGCCGAAACGCGTAGGGCCGTTTCCGTTCCTTCGAGCAGGGAGTCGGCCAGTTCGCGTTTTTGGCCGTGCAGGGCGACGATCTTTTCTTCGATGGTGTTGGCCGCGACCAGACGATAGACCGTGACCGGGCGGAGCTGGCCGATGCGGTGGGCGCGGTCGGAGGCCTGATCCTCAACCGCCGGGTTCCACCAGGGGTCCATGTGGATGACGTAGTCGGCGGCGGTGAGGTTGAGGCCGACGCCGCCGGCCTTGAGACTGATGAGAAAGAGCTCCCCTTGTCCAGCCTGAAAGGTGGCGACCTGGGCTTGGCGTTCCTTGGCCGGGGTGGAGCCGTCGAGATACTGGTAGGCGATGCCGTCCTTGTCCAATTCCGCCCGCAACAGATCGAGATGGGCGACGAACTGGCTGAAGACCAGCGCCCGGTGGCCGTTGGCCCGCAGTTCGTCGACGATCTCCCGGAAGGCCGCGAGCTTGGCGCTGGGCAGGGCGCTTTCCGGCAGCACCAGGCGCGGATGGCAGCAGGCTCGGCGCAGGCGCATGATTTCGGCGAGGATGCGGATCTGCCGCTCGCCGGGGGACTGCTCTTCGGCCTCGCCCAAGTTGTCCAGGGCCTTGCGTCGCAGGGCTTCGTAGAAGGCCGCTTCTTCCGTGGAAAGCTCCACCCGCTGGACGATCTCGGTGCGCGGCGGCAACTCCTCCAGCACCTGGCTTTTGCTGCGGCGCAGGATGAAGGGACGGATAAGTTTTTTCAGCAGGGTGCGGGCAGACTTGTCCCGCTCCCGTTCGATGGGGTGGGCGAAGCGGGCGGTGAAGGACTGGTGCGAGCCGAGCAGGCCGGGATTGAGAAAGCGGAACAGGTTCCAGAGTTCGTCCAGGCGGTTTTCCACTGGGGTGCCGGTGGTGGCGACGCGGAATCCGGCATTAAGCTGCATCGCTGCCTGGGAGCGCTTGGTGGCCATGTTCTTGATTGCCTGGGCTTCGTCGAGCACCACCGTTTCCCAGCGGACGCCGGTCAGCCGTTCGGCTTCCTGCTGAAACAGGGTGTAGCTGCAAATCGCCAGATCGAAGGGTTGCAGCGATTCGACGAAGGCTTGCCGGTCGCTGCCGCCGAAGAGTCGCGGCCGCAAGGTCGGCGCGAAGCGGCGGGCCTCGCTCTCCCAGTTGAGACAGACCGAGGTCGGCGCCAGCACCAGCGCCGGTCCCGACGGGGCGCGGTCGATGAGCAGGGCCAGCGCCTGCACGGTTTTGCCCAGGCCCATGTCGTCGGCGAGACAGGCGCCGACCCCCCAATGGGCCAAGCGGCTGAGCCATTCGAAGCCTTCCCGCTGATAGTCGCGCAGTTCGGCGCGCAAGGTGGCGGGGACCGTTGGTTGCAGGGCTTCGGCGGCGCGGAACCGTCCCAGCGCTGTTTTCCAGGATTTATCCCCCTTGAGCCCGCCGACGCCGCCCAGCGCCTCGTTCACCAAGGGCGCTGCCAGGGGATGGAAACGGGGTTCCTTGCCGTGCCGGTCCACCACCCGCCGCAGCTCGTCCAGCCGCCGGCGGAATTCCTCGGTGAGGGCGACGAATTCCCCGTCGGCCAGGGGGATGAAGCGGCCTTTTTCCTGCTCGGCGAGTTCCAGCAGCCGTTGCAGCGACAGCACCTGATCCGCGTCGAGGGCGATTTCACCCTCCAGCGAGAACCAGTCCTTGCCCGAACGTACCGCCAGCTTCAGCCGCTCCCACGAGGCCGTGCCGCGCAGCCTGAACTTTTCCCCTTCCGGCCAGCGCAGGACATAGTCCTCGGGATCGGCGCGCAGCAGGTCGTGCAGCGCTTCAAGCAGTTCCAGGGCCTCTTGCGGCTCTTCCAATCGCCAGAACCCATCGTGGCTTGCACAGGACTCGAAACCGCTCCAGCTTTGTAGCAGCGTTTCGTGGCGCCGTCGTTCCAGAATCTGATCCCGCTGGCATTGCCGCTTTTTCCCCTCGATCTCGGCGATCACCGTCGCCCCGCCCTGACTGGGGAGGAAGCGAGGGCCCCGCTCGCCGAAGGGGAAAACCCGCGTCTCGACGCTGATTCCCGCTCCCGACGGGCGCAGCAGCAGATACAGGCGGCTGTCCGCCTCCACCGATTCGGCGGCGAGATTCTCCCCGGCCAGGTCGGAGTGGACCAGGACGTGGGGGGAAACGGCGGTGATGGCGGCGAGGAGCTCCTTCTCCCCTGTTTCGGGCACGGTCAGCTTTTCGCCGAGAATGCTGGCGATGCGCCGCTGTTCCACCGTCGGTTCGTAAAGGCGCAAGCGTGTCGGTCCTTCCCAACTCCAGAAAAAATTCTTGTCCGGATCGGGCAGGGGCGCCAGGCGCACATTCAGTTTCCCCTGGGCGCGCAGCACTTCCAGGGTGAACTCCCCCTTGGCCAAGGTCAGCGGCTCTTCCTCGTGGCCTCCGTTAAAAACCAGCGGGTGATCGATCAGGGCGCGCAGGGTCTTGGCGATGTCGAATTCGTAGACCATCTGGGCATAGTAGCCGTAGTTGTAGGTTCGTTCCTTGCGAATGCAGGCGATAGCTTTGTGATCTTGGGGCGTGAGGAAATCGAGACGCGCGCTCTCCTCCGCCAGCCGTTTCAGGGCGACGTTACGCCCCTTGCTCCAGCCCCGGGCGCCCAGCTTCTGTTCGACGGGCTGGATAGTGATATGAGAATCTTTGCCATAGATCAGCCAGATCAGACGGGAGGCCTTGGCGGCGACGGTTGGGGATGTCCCGGCAGCGACCGCGCCGGAGCCCAGAGTCAAGAGCGCCTTGAGGGAGCGCTGCCAGTTTTGCTCGTCCGTCCTCCCCCCGGTCAGACCGGTGATCCCCTCCTCGGCGAAGAGTTTCGTCGCCCACTCGGGTCGCACCTTCCCTTTCGAATCGAAGGCTTCGAGCAGCAGAAGCGCTTCGCCCCCCAGCCAGAGAAATCCCGAGGCATGGGCGGCTTCCGTGACCTGGGACAGTGTCTTGCGATGAGGGGGAATCAAATCGGTCTTGAGCTCGAAGGCGACCAGACAGCGGATGAGATGTTCGAAGGGTTTCAACCTGTCTTCCCGGCGCAGAAAATCCTTCAGCACCGTGGCGCTGCGGTTGCTCCCCTGTTTTGCCTCGGCCAGCCGGCTCAATAGATCGAGGAGGAAGCGGGTACTCCCCGATTCTTTCTTCAAGCCGATGGCGGCCAACTGGACGGCGCTCTTCAGGTATTCCGGCAGCCCGGCGCGAAGCAACGCCAACTGGTGAAAGACGCCGATCATCCCGGGAAAACAGATCTTGCGTTTGCCCGTCTCCTTTTTGATGTGTGTCAGCCCCTGTTCAAAAAGGAGGACGGCTTCTTCGACCTGCCCCCGCGCCAGGGCGATGATTCCGGTCAGTTCGGTGAAGGCCTGCAGGCGCAGTTGCGCGATGGCCGCTTCCGCCGCTTGCAGTCGGCCGCGCATGATCCTATAGAAAACCACATGGTATTTCGCGTTCAGTGGCGTCTCCGGAGTGTCGCCGACACAGCCGTCGAGGATGTTAAACGCGTCCGACGGCGCCAGTCGCAGGAAATCCCGCATGGTCAGGTCGACCAGAATGGTGGCCCAGAGGTTGGGGGGGAGGGACTTGAACCAGTCACCGTCCATAGCCCGGTCGAAGAGCAGACCATAGGGAGAACCGTCGAAGCGCGAGTGGTAAAAATCCAGAATCCGTGCAACTTCCGACAGGTCACGCAGATAGATCGCTCGTTGCAGATCCTGAAGGCAATGCTCCAGGCTTTTGTAGTAAATGTTGCGGATGCTTAACTTGACCGCCTCGGCGAAATCGGGGAGCGTCCCTTGCCGGTCCAGTTCGCGCAGAAGGGGATGCCGCAACTCCGGGCGCAACAGGAATCCCCCTTGAATCTCCGTGGCCAGCCCGGCTTTTTGCAGGTTTTGCAAGAGCGGCAGAAGGCTGGGTCCATAAATGGCGCGCCCCGTGTCGTGCCGGATCCCGGCTCGGGTCAGGCATGCGGCGAGGTTGCTACGGGCCACCGGCGCCAGGAAAAAGGCCAGCATCCGCGCGACCTGCTGTTCCACGGCCGGAAGCTTGCGGAAGGCGGTCAGAAGTTTTTCGGTGGCGGGATCGATGTTGGACACGGGGCGGACCTCCGGGAGGAAATCAAATCGGCCAGGGATGATAGCACTCGGGGGAGGGGGTGTCGACGGTGTTGATGGCGCGGCGCCGCTTGGGGGGGAGGCGACGGGGCTTGCCGTTGAAACATCCGGCTATTTGGTCGCGGCACAAGACGCGACCCCGGTACCTTTGCCCGGAAACCGCCGCCTGGCGAACGGGCTTCTCTTCCTCGTGCCCCCATGCTACAATCCCTCCCCTTTGAAAATCGAAGCCGTCTCTCGCCCGCTCCCTCCAGCTTTTCTCTACGCCCTCCGCGTGCTCAAGTGAGCGCAGCGAACGGGCGCGAGGCCGGTTTTAATCTTATCTCCAAAAAGGAACCACCCATGGCACTGACCCCCCAACAGCTTTCCCGGGTGCTCGACACTCTGGTCGAGGAATCCGGTCTTAAATTCTCCCAGGTGGACAATACCGTCGAACTGCTGCGCGAAGGGGCGACTGTCCCCTTTATCGCCCGCTACCGCAAGGAGCGCACCGGCGAGCTGGATGAAGTGCAGATCCGCTCTCTGGAAGAGCGGTTGGCCTATTTCGGCGAGCTGGAGGAGCGCAAGGTCACGGTCCTCAAAACCATCGAAGAGCTGGGCAAGCTGACGCCGGAGCTCAAAGGCCGCATCGAGGCGACCCGGCAGAAGACCGAGCTGGAAGACCTCTACCTGCCCTACAAGCCGAAGCGCCGCACCAAGGCGACCATCGCCCGCGAGCGGGGCTTGGAGCCGCTGGCTGCGCTGATCGCCGCCCAAGAACTCAAAAGTGGCACCCCGGAGGAGGTCGCCGCGCCTTTTGTCGATCCGGAAAAAGAGGTGCCCGATGTCGCCGCTGCCTTGGCCGGGGCCGGGCATATCCTCGCCGAGGGACTGAGTGAGGATGCCGACGCCCGCGCCCTGGTGCGGCAGCTGACCTGGGAGCAGGGAGTGTTCCGCTCGCAGGTGGCCGCCGAGAAGGTGGGGGCGGTGACCAAGTTCGAGATGTACTATGACTATCAGGAGCCGCTGAAAGTCATCCCCTCCCACCGGATGCTGGCCATGCGCCGGGGGGAGAAGGAGGAGGTGCTGCGCTTGACCATCGATGCGCCCGAGGCGGAGATCCTCTTGCGGCTGAAAGCCCGGCTGCTGAAGGGGGAAAGCATCTTCAAGCCGCTGCTCGAAGCGGTGGCCGAGGACGCCTACCGGCGTCTGATCGCGCCTTCCATCGAGGTCGAAATGCGGCTGGAGGCGAAGAAAAAGGCGGACGAGGCGGCCATCGAGGTCTTCGCCCAGAACCTCAAGAATCTGTTGCTGCTGCCGCCGGCCGGGGGCAAGCGGGTCCTTGGCGTCGACCCGGGGATGCGTACCGGTTCGAAGCTGGCGGCGGTGGACAGCACCGGCAAGTTTCTGGAGCACGTCACCATCTACCCCCACACCGGCGAATCTCGGCTGCCGCAGGCGAAGAAAGATCTGCTGCGGATGGTGCAAACCCATGCCATCGAAATGCTCGCCATCGGCAACGGCACCGGCAGTCGCGAGATGGATCGCTTTATCCGCGACACCTTGAAAGAGGCGGGATTGTCCGTCGCCGTGGTGGTGGTCAATGAGGCCGGAGCCAGCGTCTATTCGGCTTCGGATATCGCCCGCGAGGAGTTTCCTGAGCTCGACCTGACCATTCGCGGTGCCATTTCCATCGCCCGCCGGTTGCAGGATCCCCTGGCCGAGTTGGTCAAGATCGATCCGAAGAGCATCGGCGTCGGCCAGTACCAGCACGACGTCAGCCAGAGCGCCTTGAAAAAGGCCCTCGACGCCACCGTTGAATCTTGCGTTAACTTCGTCGGCGTCGATCTCAACACCGCCTCCTGGGCGCTGCTTGCCTACGTCTCCGGCATCGGCGAATCGTTGGCCAAGGCCATCGTTCGTTACCGCGATGAAAACGGTTCCTTCGCGGCTCGCAAGGGGTTGCTCAAGGTACCGCGCTTCGGCGCCAAGGCCTTCGAGCAGGCCGCCGGCTTTCTGCGCATCCGCGGCGGCGTCCATCCTCTCGACAACACCGCCGTCCATCCTGAGAACTACAAACTGGTCGAAACTATGGCCACCGACCTCGGCGTCTCCCTGGCCCAGTTGGCGAGCGATCCGGCCTTGGCCGGCAAGATCGAGCTCAAGCGCTACGTCAGCGAGACCGTCGGCCTGCCGACCTTGCGGGACATCCTCGAAGAACTGAAAAAACCCGGCCGCGACCCCCGCGCCGCCTTCGAGGCAGTGGCCTTTCGCGACGATGTGCAGGAGATTTCCGATCTGAAAGAGGGGATGGTGCTGCCGGGAACCGTGACCAACGTCGCCGCCTTCGGCGCTTTCGTCGACATCGGCGTCCATCAGGACGGCCTGGTTCACGTCAGTCACCTCTCCGACCGTTTCATCAAAGATCCCAACGAAGCGGTCAAAGTCGGCGAGATCGTCAAGGTCAAAGTTCTCGCCGTCGACGTTACCCGCAAGCGCATCTCCCTGTCGATCAAGGAAGCGCTGGAAGGCACCGGCCGCCAAAAAACCACTCGGCCCGCCGAGCCGAAAAAGGCGGCTGTGGATGATCGCAACGCCTGGGAAAAGGCGGGGTTCCGGGTGAAGAAGCGGTAATTTGGGGATATTTTGTAGGAGCGAGGAGATGCCTCGCCTAGGGCGACCCGCCGGGTCGCTTCCAAAAAAATCGGCGGAAAAGCCTATTTTGAAAGGATTTTTATGACCCGGAAACTGGTGGATTTGCACCTGCACAGTACCTGCTCCGACGGCGTTTTTACGCCAGAGGAGGTGGCGCGGATGGTGGCGAAGGCGGGGCTTTCGGCGATGGCGCTGGCCGATCACGACAATATCGACGGTATCGACGCGGCGATGGCGGTTGGGGCCGAACTGGGGGTCGAGGTGCTTTCCGGGGTCGAACTGTCGGTGGTGTGGGAGTCGATCCAGGACATTCACCTGCTCGGCTACGGTTTCGACCACCGGGACGGCAACCTGCACGCGGCGCTCAAATCCTTTCGCGAATTCCGCGAAAGCCGCAACGAGCGCATCGTCGAGCGAGTCAACGAGAAGTTGGTTTCCGAGGGGCGCGCGCCCATCGACATCGCGGCGGTGAAGGCCAAGGCCGGGGGAACCATCGGTCGGCCACACATCGCCATGGCCCTGCTCGAAGACGGCCATGTGATGACGAAAGATGAAGCCTTTGAACGCTATCTCGTTCCCTGCAACGTGGAAAAGCGCTATTTTCCCATCGCCGAAGCCATCGACCTCATCCATCGCGCCGGCGGCGTCGCGGTACTTGCCCATCCCCCCTACATTCCGGTGGATCGCGCCGGTCTGCTCAAGCTCTTCGACATCTTCGTCGCCCTCGGCATGGATGGCGTCGAGGCCTACAATACTGGAGCGAGTAACGACGATATCGACTGGACCATCACTCAGACCCGACGGCGGGGGATGATCGTCACCGGCGGCAGCGATTTCCACGGTATTGAAGGGGGAGAGATCGTTATCGGAGGTGGTCGGGGCAATCTGAAAATCCCCTACTCCTGCGTCGAAGAAATCCGCTCCGCCGTAGAAAAACGCCGCGTCGCCAAGCCCTGATTTGCCCGTCGGCTATGGATTGTGCTAACCTGCCCGTCTTTAACCTTCAGCCTTCAGTCTTCAACCTTCAGTCTTTTTTATGGAGCTTTCATGTCCCAGGTAAAAAACGGCGATACCGTCAAAGTGCATTACACCGGAACCCTTGCAGACGGCACCGTCTTCGATTCCTCCCTTGAGCGCGAGCCGTTGGAATTTACCCTCGGCGAGGGCCAGCTCATCCCCGGTTTCGAGAAGACCGTCCTCGGCATGAGCGCCGGCGAGTCGCGCACTGTGACCATTCCCGCCCAAGAGGCCTATGGTCCTTATCGCGAGGAGATGGTGCTGGAAGTGCCCCGCACCCAGCTGCCGGCCGACATGCAACCGCAGGTGGGAATGCAGTTGCATGTCGGCGAGGAGCAGGGAGAGGGGATGGTTGTGCAGATTACCACGGTCAGCGACAGCCACATCACCCTTGACGCCAACCATCCCTTGGCCGGTAAGGATCTGACCTTCAACATTCAGTTGCAGTAAATCCGTGAGGAGTGAGGGGGGGGGGAGTTTAACGTGAGGAGAAACCCTTAAACTGCCCACTCTTCACAACAAATCTAAGACGAGGGGGGGGGCGGCCAAGGCGGTCGCCCCCGCCATTTTGAACGGAACGCCATGACCAGCCACCTGAATTTTTTTGCCACCGCGCCCAAGGGAATCGAGCCGCTGCTCGCCGACGAACTGCGCGCCCTCGGCGCTTTTGAGGTCGTTGAGGCTCGTGCCGGGGTCGCCTTTTCCGGGCCGCTGGAAATCGCCTACCGCGCCTGTCTCTGGTCGCGCCTGGCGAGCCGGGTGCTGCTGCCGCTGGCGACCTTTCCGGCAAAGTCCCCGGAAGAGTTGTACGCCGGGGTCCGTTCCCTCGACTGGGGCGAGCATCTTTCCGCCGAAAGTACCCTGGCGGTCGATGCCAGCGTTTCCGGTTCGAAAATCACCCATTCCCACTACGCCGCCCTCAAGATCAAGGACGCCGTCGTCGACCAGTTCCGAGACCGCACCGGCATGCGCCCCTCGGTCGATGCCGAGCGCCCCGATGTGCGCATCAATCTCTATCTGCTGCGCGATACCGCCACCTTGAGCCTCGACTTTTCCGGCGACAGTCTGCACCGGCGCGGCTACCGTGACGAAGGGGTACTTGCGCCCCTCAAGGAGAACCTGGCGGCGGCGATCCTGATCCGCGCCGGCTGGCCGGAAATCGCCGCGCGGGGCGGGGCGCTGGTCGATCCCATGTGCGGTTCGGGGACGCTGCTGCTGGAAGGGGCGTATCTGGCCGGGGACATTGCCCCCGGGCTGCTCCGTCCCCATTACGGTTTCCTGCGCTGGCGTGGGCACGATGCTCTTCTCTGGCAGCAATTATTGGATGAGGCGCAAGGGCGTCGCGCCGCCGGTATGGCGCGGATTCCGACGATCGTTGGCTATGACGCCGACCACAAGGCGATCCGCGCCGCCTGGGCGAATATCGAAAAGGCCGGGCTGCGCGAACGGATTCACGTCGAACGGCGCGAAGTGGCGGCCCTGGTCGCGCCCGCTGGAGCCGCTGCCGGGCTGCTGGTGGTCAATCCCCCCTACGGCGAACGGCTTGGCGAGGTTGAGGCGCTCAAGGAAGTCTACGGCACCCTCGGCGATAAACTGAAGGAGCAGTTCGTCGGCTGGAAGGCGGCGATCTTCACCGGCAACGTCGAGCTCGGCAAGAAGCTCGGCCTGCGGGCGAGAAAGCTGCACACCCTCTACAACGGCGCTCTCGAATGCAAGCTGCTGCACATCGACGTGCAGCCAGAGAGCTTCGTCGACCGCCACCGCCCCCCGGCGCCGGTGGTTCTCTCGGAAGGGGCGACCAGCTTCGCCAACCGGTTGCGCAAAAATCTGAAAACCCTCAGCAAATGGGCCAGACAGGAGGTAATCTCTTGTTACCGGCTGTACGACGGCGACATCCCCGAGTACGCGGTGGCGGTCGATCTTTACGACGGCTGGGTGCATGTACAGGAGTATCAGGCGCCCAAGGAAATCGACGAGTGCAAAGCTGCCCAGCGCTTGCAGGAAGTGATGGCGGTGCTACCCGAGGTGTTGCAGACGGCGCCGGAGCGGATTTTCCTGAAAGTACGCAAGCAGCAGAAAGGGACCGAGCAGTACGGCAAGTTCGGCGAACGGGGGCAATTCATCGAGGTGCGCGAGGGGGCGGCACGGCTCTTGGTTAATCTTTCCGACTACCTCGACACCGGTCTCTTTCTCGACCACCGCCCGACCCGGCTGCTGCTGGGCGAACTGGCGGCGGGCAAGCGCTTTCTCAACCTCTTCGCCTACAGCGGCGCGGCATCCGTCCATGCCGCTCTTGGCGGCGCGGCTTCGACCCTGACCGTCGATATGAGCCAGACCTACCTCGACTGGGCGAAAAAGAATCTCGCCCTGAACGGCTTCTCCGGCGGCAACCACCGGCTGGAGCGGGCCGACTGCCTCGAATGGCTCGGCCGCGCCAAAGGGGAATTCGATCTGATCTTTCTCGACCCGCCGACCTTTTCCAACTCCAAACGCATGGTGGGCACCTTCGACGTGCAACGCGACCACGTCGAACTCCTGCGCAAAACGGCGGATCTTCTGGCTAAAGACGGCACGCTGATCTTCTCCAACAACAACCGCAAGTTCAAGATGGACACCGCCGCCCTTCCGGAACTGCTCATCGAAGACATCACCCGAAAGACCATCCCCAGGGATTTCGAACGCAACCCGCGCATTCATAATTGCTGGCAGGTTCGGAAACGGTAGAAAAAGGTAGAGTGTTCTTTTAATTGATCAGGCTGTTCTTTCCGCCGGTTTTTTTGCCGGAATGATCGGCCTCTCGTCGTATATGCCGAAGCGTTTGCGGGGGGCAACTGGGGGATGTGCGGGCTCTGCGAAACCCGCTGCCCCGTGGCGGGGGTGAGTGCCATTCGGGTCATCAGCGAAGAAGAGAGTCGGCACGCCCACGATTTTTGGGCGTGAGGCGGTGGATCAGCCGAAGATGGTTTCGACGCGGTTACGCCCTTTTTCTTTCGCGTTGTAAAGGGCGCGATCCGCTTCGAGAATCAGATTGTCGACGGTGCGTACTTTGGGGTGAGGATAGGTGGCGACGCCGAGGCTGATGGTCAGGCGGATTTCGTTATGATTCGCCGGAATTCTCAGTTCGCTGATGGCGATGCGCAGACGCTCGGCGACCTGCTCGGCTTCGGACAGGGTGGTTTCGGGCAGAACCAGGGCAAATTCCTCGCCGCCGAAGCGGGCCGCTAGATCGTAATCGCGCAGGTGCGCCTTCATCTGGTCGGCCAGAGTTTTCAGGATCACATCCCCCTGCTGGTGACCGTAGGTGTCGTTCACCGGTTTAAAGTGGTCGACGTCGACCATGATCAGCGCCATCGACTTCTGCGACCGCTCGCAGCGTTGCAATTCCTTTTCCAGGGTTTTCATCAGATAGCGGCGGTTGCTCAGGTGCGTCAGGGGGTCGGTGTTGGACAGTTCCATGAGGGCCTGGTTACTTTTTTTCAGGCTGTCTTGCAGTGTCTTGATTTTGAGCTGCACCTTGACCCGAGCGATGAGTTCGGCGGGGTCGTAGGGTTTGGTGAGGTAATCGCTGGCGCCCCGTTCCAGTCCGTGGATTTTGCTCTCTTGGTCGTTGACGCCGGTGACCAGGATGACGGGGATATCCTGAAGTTCCTTGCGGGTCTTGATCATGCTGAGGAACTTGAAACCATCCATGTCGGGCATATCGAGGTCGCAGAGAATGACGTCAAGGGGGTCGCTCAGGGCGATCTTGAAGCCGTCGACGACACTTCCCGCCTCATGATAAACTTGGAAAAGATCGGCTGTCTTAAGCCCGTCGATAATCTGGTGACGGGCCCCGGGCGAATCATCGATAATTAATACCGAAGTTTCCATAGGTTCCGGATAGTTGATAAAGGTTGAAAGTTTTTGCCAATCTAAATGCTTCCACGGCCTTTGTAAAGAATTAAACAAATCGCAATGAAGATGCCGCAACGAAGCAAGGAGGTTCGCGAAACGGGTGGCCCTGATAACGGCAAAGAAAGGATGTTTTTATGGCTCTGATGAAGACGTGGTATACGCCTGAGGAAATTGAAGGGCAGTTCGGTATTGGCCGGGGTCGTCTGACCCAGTGGGTGGAAGAGGGGCTGGTGCGGGCCGAGCGCGAAGGGAAGAAGATCACCAAGGTCAATGTCGATGATGTCCGGCTGGTTTTGCAGGAACAGACCCCGCGAAGCTGAGGATCGTCTCGCCCCGTCATCGGCGGTGACGGGGCGAGGGACGGATTTTCGACGGTCGACGGCAGGCTGTTCGCCAGGAAGGGAACGCCCCGATCCGGTCAGGCGGTCTTTCTGCCGCCGTAGTCCTTGAGGGTCTGGTGGGCGTAGCGCAGCAGCCTTTCGGTATCTGTCCAGCCGATACACTTGTCGGTGATCGATACCCCGTATTTCAGACTGGAAAAATCTTCGCATGTCGGTTGGTTGCCCGGTTCGAGATTGCTTTCGATCATGACGGCGCAGATGCTGCGGTTGCCGGCGCCGATCTGCTCGATGACGTCCTTGAGGACGGCTTCCTGTCTTTCGTGGTCCTTGTTGCTGTTGGCGTGACTGCAGTCGACCATGATCCGTGTCGGCAGGCCGGCTTTGGCGAGCATCTCCTTGGTACGCCGGATATCCTCGGCTTGGTAGTTGGGGCCGTGGTTACCGCCGCGCAGGACGATGTGGACATCGCTGTTCCCCGCCGTGGAAACGATGGCGTTGCGACCGTCATTGTCGATGCCGAGGAAGTTGTGGGGGTGCAGGGCGGCGTTCATGGCATCGATGGCGATTTGCAGGTTGCCGTCGGTGCCGTTTTTGAAGCCGACGGGGAAGGAGAGGCCGCTGGCCATTTCTCGGTGAACCTGGGATTCGGTGGTGCGGGCGCCGATCGCCCCCCAGCTGATGGCGTCCGCCAGGTAATGGGGGGTGATCGGGTCGAGCATTTCGCAGGCGACCGGGAGTTCCAGTTCGGTGATGGCGCAGAGCAGGCCGCGACCGATGCCGAGACCCTTGGAGATCCGGTGGGTGCCATTGAGGTCCGGATCGTTGATCAGCCCCTTCCAGCCGATGGTGGTGCGGGGCTTCTCGAAGTAGAGGCGCATCACTAGGAAAAGCTGGTCGGAGAGCTGGCGGCTCAGGCGGGCGAGGCGCTCGGCATATTCAAGGGCGGCCTTGGGGTCGTGGATGGAGCAGGGACCGACGACCACCATCAGGCGCGGATCTTTGTGGTTGAGAATGTTGGTGATCTGTTCCCGGGCCTGACAGACGAATTCGGCGCCGTGTTCGGTAAGAGGAAAAACCTGTTTCAAGTCGGCGGGGGCGATGATCGGCGCCGTACGGCGTATGCGAAGGTTGTTGGTACGTTTCATGAATTTCCCCTTTGTGTGGTCATTTGCGGGTCGCCCCTGGCCGGTGCGCGTTTCTGGGCGCATAATGTAGCGTTTTTCGGCGGGAATGTCAAAATTCTAATCGGTATTGCCGCCGTTCTTTGGGATTTGCGTCCCGCCGGGGAAAGGGTTTGACACCCTTTCCACCCTTGCTGTATAAAAGATCCCTTGTTAATGGCTCGTTGTGTCTGATTTCACGGGAGAAGATGCACATGGGAATTTTCGGTGAACTGATCATGGTGGTCGCTCAGGTTTTCAACCTGATCGTCACTCTTTACATCTATATCGTCGTCGCCCGGGCGATCATTTCCTGGGTCAATCCCGATCCCTACAATCCGATCGTGCGTTTTCTGCATAGCGCGACCGACCCCCTGCTGATCCGTATCCGCCGGATCCTGCCGATCAGTTTCGGCGCGATCGACTTCTCACCGATCATCCTGCTCTTCGGGGTTTTTCTCCTGCAGCGGATCGTCATGATCATTCTCACGCGGGTGGCGTACAGTCTCTAGTTTCTCTACTTGGGAGCGGGCATGAGCATCACCCCCATCGACATCCAGCAGCATCGCTTCAAGACCCGGCCTTTTGGTTATGAGAAGGCCGGCGTCGATCATTTTCTCGAACTGATCTCCGAGGAGATCGAACGTCTGACCCGGGTCAGCCAAGGGTTGAAGGAGGAATTGGCGCGGGCACGGGTGACCATGGAAGAGATGCGCGGACGGGAAGCTACCCTCAAGCAGACCCTGATGACGGCGCAGCAGATGTCCGATGACATGAAAAATAACGCCCGCCGCGAAGGGGAGATTCTCATTGCCGATGCCCAGTTGCGAGCCGAGCGGATCGTGCGCGATGCCGAGGATCGCCGTATTCAGCTGGTAAGTGAAATCCAGGAGATCAAGCGCCAGAAGATTGCCTTCGAGACCGGTTTGCGTACCCTGGTCGAGAGCCATCTGCGCCTGCTCGACCTCGACGTGGTTTCGGTTGCGGGCAGGGGATTTGGTGAGCTGGAAGGTAGCGAGTCCTCTTTGGCGACGGAGGAACGATCTCCAAGCGGGGACGAGAGGTTGGAACTGGAAGGCTTCTGATGTCTCCTTTCGCCCGCCAGGAACCTGCCGGTATCGTTCTGTCCCTGTGGGTGCAGCCCCGCGCCAGCAGGAATGAGGTGGTAGAGGTCCGCGACGGTGAACTTAAGGTCCGCCTGACCTCGCCGCCGGTGGAGGGGGCCGCCAACGAGTTGTGCCGGGACTATTTTGCAAAGTTGCTTGGCGTTTCCCGTGGCGATGTCCGGCTGGTGGCGGGTGAGCGATCCCGTCATAAGCGTTTGCTGATCAGCGGCCCCTCCCTGGAGGAGGTGCGTGAACGCATTGCCGTGACCATGAAATAACCCGCTCTGGCTGGGATGGAACCTCCTCCAGGCAAGATTTATCGGTGGACAGTTATACCCTTTTTTGCTAGTATCGGTTCGCTCTAATGTGAATATGCTGGGCTATGGGGCCGAGTTATATGTACTTTTTCCTGGCGAATATCCGTAGGGCCCAAGTTCCCGCCGGATGGTGAGCCCGGGTTCTTTATCTCAGGGAGTCGTTGAAAGGGAGGTACGATGAAGAAGGGTTTGGGTTGTATGCTGGTCTTGGGTGGGCTGTCCCTGCTGCTTTCCGCGGGGAATGTTCTGGCACAGGATACCGTTCTGGCGAACAGCGATTGTGTCAAGTGTCATGACCAGGAGCCGGCCGATATTGCCGCCGCCGGCGGCAAACATCAGACAGCCGTTTCCTGTCAGGACTGCCACGTCGGACATCCGCCCAAGGTGACGGACAATATCCCCGAGTGCAGCATGTGCCATGAAGGGAACCCCCACTACGAGTTGCCGGACTGCACCGGCTGCCATAACCCCCATCGCCCCCTGGAGGTCGCTTTGACAGACGACATGACCGCTCCCTGTCTGACCTGTCACGATTCGCAGAAGGCCCAGCTGGATGCCAATCCGAGCAAACACACCCTGCTGGCCTGCAGCTTCTGTCATGCCGAACGGCATGGGGTGATCCCAGAGTGCGTCAAGTGTCATTCACCTCATTCGCCCGAGCAGACCCAGGCCGACTGCGGCATCTGTCACAAGGCGCACATGCCGGCGACCGTCACTTACGGTGAGGACACTGCCAATGCCCATTGTGCTGCCTGCCATCAGACCGCTAATCAGCTGCTGATGGCCAGCCCCTATAAACATAAGGATGTTGCCTGCGTTACCTGTCATGCCGAACAGCACAAAATGATACCCAAGTGTACTGATTGCCACGGTACTCCTCACGCGGCCGGTATCCATGAAAAGTTTCCGAACTGCGGTGACTGCCATAACACCGCCCATGATCTGAACAAATAAGTCCTGTCAGAATCGAACAGCCACCCGCCCAAGCCGGTGGCTGTTCGATTGTTCTTTTATGCAGACGCCTTGGGCGCACTTCGAATGTCGCGTAGCGAAAGAGAGGTATCCATGGAGAGAGAGAAGAAGAAACGGGTCAGCAGATCCCTGTCGTTTCTGGCGGTTATGGCTCTGGTGATGTTGTCGATTTCCTGTGTCAAGCCGGTCGCCGAGTCCCAGGCGGCTCCGGAACACCAGGCCGAGGCTGCGCCCGCTCCCGCCGTCGCGCCGGCTCCTGCCCCTGCAGCACCCGTGCCCAGTACTCCTTCTGTCGCCAGCCCTTATGACGCCCCCGTCGAAAAGATGACCACCGCCGAGTGTGGGAGATGCCATACCTCCTATTTCCAGACTCTCAAAAACGAGGGCGGAGGCCATCAGTTCGACTGCGTTGACTGTCATACCGTCTACCATGCCTACAACCCCACAAGGAACAACTGGTCCGAGATCATGCCCAAGTGCGAAAGCTGCCATACGCTGCCGCACGGCCCGGCACAGACCGAATGTTTGGCCTGTCACAGCAATCCCCATAAGCCGGTGGGCGTTCCCCTTTCCGACCGCTTGGCCCAGAACTGCGCCTCTTGTCACGCCGGTCCGGCCGCCGAACTTCAGCAGTTCCCGAGCAAGCACTCCATGGTCGCTTGTGTCGACTGCCATAGCGAGCGTCACGGCAATATCCCCTCTTGCTTCGTCTGTCACGAGGGCCACTACCCCGAGCAGCCGCAGGAAAGCTGTCTGCCTTGTCATCCGGCGCACAAGCCGCTGCAGATCGTCTTCACCGAGAATACCGATCTGAAGACCTGCTCCGGTTGTCATTCCAGCGTCTATGCCGTCTGGTCCGGAAGCCAGAGCAAGCACGCACAGGTTTCCTGTGTGACTTGTCATGAACAGCATGCCATGATTCCCAAGTGTAGCCAGTGTCATGGCGAGATGCCGCATAACGCCTCCCTGCATGCCAAGTTCCCCGACTGTTTGACCTGCCATCTGGATCCTCACGATCCGCCGGTCAAAACTCAGTAAGGTTTTTTCGGCCCGACGGGCCTTGCGCCTAGGTTGTTCCCACAGAAAAGGACCGCGATTGCGGTCCTTTTCTGCTGTTTGGCTCTTGACAGCGAGGAGAGGATTTTTTAAGTTACGCCCTTTCGCAGGAGGGTTCTGGGTGAATAAGATCTGGTTGGCTCCAGCTAAAATCAATCTCTGTTTGCATGTATTGGGCAAGCGCCCGGATGGCTATCACGAACTGTGTATGCTGATGCAGAGGGTTTCTCTTTATGATCGGATTCGCGTCGCATTGACCCGGGAGCCGGGGATCCGCGTCCGCTGTCCGCAGTTGTCGCTGTCCGCCGGCGAGGAAAATATCGCCGCCCGGGCTGCCGGAAGAATGCTTGAACTGGCCGAATGCGGCCAGGGTGTCGACATACATATCGATAAAGAGATTCCGGTGGCGGCCGGTCTGGGCGGCGGGTCTTCCGATGCCGCCACGGTTCTTCTAGCAATGAATGAATTGCTGGGAAGTGTATTGCCCAGGGAAGAGCTCATGTCGCTGGGGCTTCAGCTTGGCGCCGATGTTCCTTTTTTTATTTATGAGTCGACCGCTTGGGCGACCGGTATCGGTGAGAAGTTGGAGAAAGCTCCGACGGTTTGGGACGTCTGGTACCTTCTGGTGAATCCGGGGATTAGTGTTTCGACCGCCCAGGTTTATGGAAAATTACTGTTGACATCCGCAGGTGATGTGGCTAGACTGCCGAGGTTTTCCGGAACGCTGGAAGGCGTGATCGGCGGATTGCATAACGATCTTGAGCAGGTCACCCTGAGAGATTACCCCGTCGTCGCTGAAATCCGGCAACGGATGTTGAGCCTCGGGGCCGAGGGTGCGCTCATGTCCGGGAGCGGTCCAACGGTCTTCGGAGCCTTTCGATATCGGGATGCGGTACGGCAGGCGGCACGGATCTTCGAGATGGAACCCGGCTGGAAAGTTTTCGTCGTACAGCCCATCTGATGGACAGAACAACTTGTTGGGGCGTCGCCAAGCGGTAAGGCACCGGATTTTGATTCCGGCATTCCCAGGTTCGAATCCTGGCGCCCCAGCCACGTTCTTCCGGCTTGCAATAGACAGTGCCTTCATCGGGGTTCAGATAGGTCATGGTCCGCCATGGCCTACAGTTTTTTTCTGGAAGTAAGAGAGGTCACGTGGTGGACAAACTGAAAATATTTTCCGGTACCTCCAACCTTCCCCTGGCCCGGGAGATTTGCGGGCATCTGGCGGTTCCGCTGGGGAGTGCCAATGTAAAAAACTTTTCCGACGGCGAAATCATGGTGGAGATCGGCGAGAATGTTCGCGGTCGGGATGTCTACGTAATTCAATCGACCTGCGCGCCTTCCAATAACAATCTCATGGAACTGCTGGTTATGACCGACGCCTTGAAACGGGCTTCGGCGGCGAGCATTACCGCAGTCATCCCCTATTTTGGTTATGCCCGGCAGGACCGCAAGGTCGCGCCGCGGACTCCGATTACCAGCAAGTTGGTGGCGGATCTCATTTCCGTCGCCGGTATGGACCGGTTGGTCACCATGGATCTTCACGCCGGGCAGATTCAGGGCTTTTTCAATATTCCGGTGGATCATCTCTATGCGGCGCCGGTTCTTCTTGAAGATCTCAACGGGCGTTTCCCCGGTCAGCGTCTGGTCGTGGTCTCCCCCGATGCCGGCGGTACCGAGCGGGCTCGGGCATTCGCCAAGCGTCTCAATGCCGGTCTGGCGATTATCGATAAGCGTCGCAGCGGGCCCAATGTCTCGGAGGTCATGAATATTATCGGTGATGTATCCGGGGAGACCTGCGTGATCATCGACGACATGATCGATACGGCCGGAACGCTCTGTCAGGCCGCCCAGGCCCTCAAGGATAAAGGTGCGCACAAGGTGTATGCCTGTGCCAGCCATCCTGTTCTTTCCGGACCCGCCCTAGAACGGATTAGCCAGAGCTGTCTCGAGGAAGTCGTCGTGACCAATACCATCCCCTTGGGAGAAAAACCCAGGTTGTGTGGTAAGTTGCGAGTGCTTTCCGTGGCGGGACTTCTGGCTGAGGCCATTCGCCGAATTCACGGCGACGAGTCGGTCAGTTCACTTTTTGTCTGACGACTTTCGCGAACTTTTGTACAGACGTTCGTTCATCACCTTAAATGGAGGATAAAGGATATGGCTACAGCAGAACTGAAAATTTCCGAGCGTGCACAATCCGGTAAAGGGGCGGCTCGTTCCCTGCGACGTCAAGGCATGATCCCCGCCGTGGTCTATGGCCGCGGTCTGAGCCCCGCGAGTATTGTGCTGACTCCCAAGGATCTGAAAACGGCGATCTCCACCGAGGCCGGATGGAACACCCTCATCACCCTGCAAGGGGAGACGGAATACGCCGGTAAGGTTGTCATTCTCAAGGATCTGCAGGTTGATCCGATCCGCCGTGATTACATGCACGCGGATTTCCAGGTTATCGACTTGACCCAGAAGGTTCATGTCTTGGTTCCCGTGCATACAATCGGCAAGTCGGCCGGGGAGAAGGCCGGTGGCAGTTTGCAGATTATTCGTAAGGAACTGGAAGTCGTCTGTTTGCCCAATGCGATTCCCGGAGCGATCGAAGTGGACGTAACTGCGCTGGAAATCGGTGATGTGTTCCACGCCCATGACATCAGTCTGCCAGCTGGGGTGGAGATGTCCCATGATGTGAACTTCACGGTTATCACCTGTGTCGGTCAAAAGGTGGAAGAGGCTGAAGAGGCCTCTGCCGAGGCTGAAGAAGCTTAAGCGCAAGGTCTTGGTTTGAAACTGGTCGCAGGGCTGGGTAATCCCGGCGCGGAGTATGCCGATACCCGGCACAATATCGGTTTCATGGTGGTCAGCCAACTGGCCGAGATCTGCGGTATTGCCCTGAAGAAGAAAGGGCATCAGGCTTTTTATGGCACGGGTCGGGTGGCCGGCGAAGAGGCGACCCTGCTCCTGCCGCAGACGTATATGAACCTCAGCGGAGCCAGTGTCGCCTCGGCGGTTAAAGCCTTGGCGGTGTCTCCGGAAAATCTGATCGTCATTCATGACGATATCGATCAGCCCTATGGCGCCCTGCGGATTCGTATCGGTGGCGGGCATGGGGGACATAACGGCATCCGCCATATCTGCCAGGCCTTGGGATATGCCGACTTTATCCGGGTCAAGATCGGCGTCGGCAGACCGCACCCCGGCGGTGATGTGGCGCGTTATGTGTTGACTGGCTTTGCAGCGGCAGAACGTAAAACCCTTGGCTCCCTGATTGATGAGGCCGTCCGTGCCGTTGAAACGGTCGTGGCGAGGGGGCCGCAACTGGCTATGAATGAGTTTAACCGACGGGAAATCGGTCCTTAATAACCAGACAGAGAGAGAGGGTACGACAAATGCAAATGCTTGTTCCAATTCTGGGCTTGGTCGGGTTCGCGATAGCGATCCTGATCTACCAGCAGGTGAAATCCCATCCTGTTGGCAATGATAAGATGCGGGAAATCTCCGAAGCCATCCACGCCGGAGCCATGGCCTTTCTGGCCAGGGAGTATAAGGTTCTCGGTATCTTTATCGGGATTGTCTTTCTGCTTATTGCCATCAGTATGGGCTTCTGGACGGCTCTTACCTTTGTCGGCGGCGCCGCCTGTTCCATGATTTGCGGCTTTGTCGGCATGAAGGCTGCTACCCGCGCCAATGTCCGTACTTCCGAGGCGGCTCGTGCTCAGGGTCAGGCGGCCGCGTTGCAGGTTTCCTTCAACGGCGGGGCGGTCATGGGCTTGGCTGTTGCTTCCCTCGGCCTGGTCGGCGTTGGCATCGCCTTTATCAATTTCGGTGGTGATCCGGAAACCGTCCGCTATATCAATGGTTTTGCAATGGGCGCCTCGTCGATCGCTCTCTTCGCTCGTGTCGGCGGCGGTATCTACACCAAGGCCGCCGACGTCGGGGCCGACCTGGTAGGCAAGGTCGAAGCCGGTATTCCCGAGGATGACCCTCGCAATCCCGGGGTTATCGCCGACAACGTTGGCGATTGCGTCGGCGATACTGCCGGCATGGGGGCCGACATTTTTGAATCCTATGTTGGCGCCATCATCGCCACTATCGCCATTGCCGCTTCCGCCGGTCCGGAACTGTTGGCCAAGATCGGTTCCGGCACGCCTGAGGAAACCATGGCCAGCGCTCTCTTCATGCCTCTGAGCCTGTCGATGATCGGGCTGATCTTCTCGGTCATCGGCATCTGGTCGATGAAGAAATTCAGCGGCAAGGATCCGGCCAAGGCCCTGCACTACACCACCTTTGTGGCGGCCGGACTCTTTCTGGTCTTCGCCTTTTTCGTGGTCATGTTCTCCAGCCTTAAATTTGGCGTCTTCATGGCCATTCTGGTCGGTACCCTGGCCGGAATCGCCATCGGTCAGATCACCGAGTACTACACCGCGAAAGCTCCGGTAACGCGGATCGCTGAGGCGAGCAAGACCGGTCCCGCCACCAACATCATCCATGGCCTCGCCGTAGGTCTGGAGAGCACCGCCGCTCCCATCGTCATGATCGCGTTGTCCATTCTTGTCGCCAATGCCTGCGCCGGACTTTATGGCATCGGCATCGCTGCGGTCGGTATGCTGGCGACCGTCGGCGTGACCATGACTGTCGATGCTTATGGCCCCATCGCCGACAACGCCGGCGGTATTTCGGAGATGGCTGGTCTTGGTCCTGAAGTCCGTAAAATCACCGATGGTCTCGACGCCATCGGCAACACCACCGCCGCTATCGGCAAAGGTTTCGCCATCGGCTCCGCGGCACTTACCGCCTTGGCCCTCTTCGCCGCTTATGCTTCTACGGTACAGCTGGAGGCGATCAACCTCATCGATCCCAAGGTCGTGGTCGGCCTGCTCATTGGCGGTGCCCTGCCGTTCTTCATCGGCGCCCTGACCATGACCAGTGTCGGCCGCGCCGCCGGCAAGATGGTGGATGAAATCCGTCGTCAATTCCGGGAAATTCCAGGGCTGCTCGCCGGTGAAGAAGGGGCCAAACCCGATTCCCAGAAATGCGTTGATATTTCGGCCAAGGCAGCCTTGAAGGAGATGATCCTCCCCGGCGTCGTCGCCGTCGTCGCGCCGGTCTTCATGGGGCTGGTTTTCGGTAAGGAAGCCCTGGGCGGCATGCTGGCCGGCGCTACCCTCGCCGGTGTTCTTCTCGCCCTGATGATGTCCAATGGTGGCGGTGCTTGGGATAACGCCAAAAAATACATCGAGAAGGGTGAACTGGAAGGGGAGAAGAAGGGTGGCGAGGCGCACAAAGCGGCCGTTGTCGGGGATACCGTCGGCGACCCGTTCAAGGACACTTCCGGTCCGTCCATGAACATCCTGATCAAGCTGATGAGTGTCGTCTCTCTGGTGATCGCGCCGCTGCTGGTGTGATCCGCTAACGACATCGAATGACCTGGATAGCCGGGGCTTTGGCTCCGGCTATCCTTATTTCTGGAGAATAAACATCCCATGGGTTTCAAATGCGGCATCGTCGGTTTGCCCAATGTCGGCAAGTCGACGATATTCAATGCGATTACCGCGGCTGGCGCCGAGTCGGCCAACTATCCCTTTTGCACTATCGAGCCCAATATCGGCGTCGTCGCCGTCCCCGATTCCCGCCTTCAGAAACTGGCTGAAATCGTGCGCCCCAAGGCGATTCTGCCGACTACCATCGAGTTCGTCGATATCGCCGGGCTGGTCAAGGGGGCGAGTCGGGGGGAAGGATTGGGCAACCAGTTTCTCGGCCATATCCGCCAAGTGGATGCCATTGCCCATATCGTCCGCTGTTTCGATGACGAGAATGTCGTCCATGTCGACGGTTCCATCGATCCGGTGCGGGATGTTGAGGTGATCCAGACTGAACTCAACCTCGCCGATCTCGAGACGGTTCAGAAGCGTATGACGCGCATTGAGAAACAGGCCAAGAGCGGTGACAAGAAGAGTCAGTTCGAACTGGTGGTCTTGCAGGCGGTTCAGCAATGTCTCGATCAGGGGCGTCCCGCCCGGGCAACCGATCTGACCGGCGAGGAGCGAGAGGTGCTGCGCGATCTGCACCTCATCACCGCTAAGCCGCTGCTCTATGTCGCCAACGTCTCCGAGGACGATCTGGAGGGTCGGCACCCCTACGTCGCCGGCCTCCGCGAACTTGCCGCCGCCGAGGGCGCCGAAATGGTGACCATCTGCGGGAAGATCGAAGCGGAAATCGCCGAACTGGACGAGGAAGGCAAAGCGGAATTCCTCAAGGAGCTGGGCCTCGACCAGTCCGGCCTTGATCGGGTCATCCAGGCGGGCTACAGTCTGCTCGGTCTGCTCACCTACTTTACCGCTGGCGTCAAGGAGGTCCGCGCCTGGACGGTGGATCGCGGCGCCAAGGCGCCGGCGGCTGCCGGGGTCATTCACAGTGATTTTGAAAAGGGCTTCATCCGCGCCGAGGTCATCGCTTTTGATGACTTCGTTCGCTGCGGCGGCGAGGCTGGGGCAAAGGAAAAGGGACTGATGCGGCTCGAAGGGAAGGAATATGTCGTCGCCGACGGCGATATCATGCACTTCCGTTTTAATGTCTGAAGATAGAATTATCTGGCAATCGCCCAGGTGATGTGTTAGTAAATCAAGTTCAATTTTTCGCCGGCGCTATGCGCCAGCTCCTTGCTCCGGCCGGTCCGGGGCTAACAACCCAAGAGGAGGTTCCATCAATGCGTACCTATGAAACCATCTACATTGTGCACCCTGAGCTTGTCGGCGACGGCTATCAGGCCATCGTCGAAAAATTCAAGGGGATTCTGGGCGACCTCAAGGCCAATATCCTCAAAGTCGACGAGTGGGGAACTCGCAAGCTTGCCTACCCGGTGAAGAAGCAGCAGCGCGGTACTTATGTGCTGATGGCTTATGAAGCAGCCGCCGATGCCATCGCCGAGCTTGAACGGCGTATGCGGATCGATGAGAACGTCATCAAGTTTCAGACGGTTCTTCTCGAGAACGGCTACCAAGAATCCGCATCGGAGGCCGGAGTGGTCGAGAGTTCCGAGGAGGAATCCGAGGAAGAAACCGAGGAAAACGAGTAATCCACTGACGCCATAAAGGAGATTCGACATATGAGCTATCCCAATAAACCGTCCCGTCCGGCCGCTCCTCGTCGCCGTTTTACCCGCCGTAAAGGCTGCCGTTTCTGCGGCGACAAGACGCTGAAAATCGATTATAAAGAGATTCGCACTCTGCGTTATTTCATTTCCGAGCGGGGCAAGATCGTTCCCCGTCGTATTTCCGGTAACTGCGCCAACCATCAGCGCAAGATCACCGAGGCGATCAAGCGCGCCCGTAACATCGCACTGCTGCCCTTTACTTCGGGCCACAGCGCCGATTAGTTAGGGGAGGAGGCGGTGCGTTTGTCCCCTGGATCGCCTGGTCCGGCGGCGCTTTTTCAGTTGCTGGGTGCCATCGCGACCCTGGGCCTGCTCTGGGCTTCTGGGGTTCTTGGCCCCATTGGCATGGTGCTGGCCATGCTCGCTCCCTTTCCTGCCGCCTATGTACAGATGCGGCAGGGGCTAGCTGCGGGGATGGGGGTCGTACTTCTTGCTTCCGCTATGATGTGGCTGATCGACGGTTCTGGTGGGGCCTTGCTTTATTTCGTGCAGTTCGGTTTTGCATCCCTGCTGCTCCCTCGGCTTCTGCTTAAGGGGCAATCTTGGGATCGGGCCATTGCCGCAACCGCCTTGGTCGCGACCCTGATTTCCCTCTCTCTGCTCTTCGTCTACGCCCAAGATGCCGGGACGCCGGTTGAGCAGGTCGTCACCGGGTATATTCAGGGGGAGCTGGTAAAGGTTAATGAGTTTTATCAGCAGGCCGACCTGACCCCCGCGCAATCGGAGGAACTCAAGGCGCTTACCGCCGGGACTGCGGATTACCTGCTTGCGGCTTATCCCTCATTGATCCTGGTTGCCAACGCCACCCTGCTGCTTCTGGTGGTCATTCTGCTGGCGAGATTTTCTCAGGGGTACTACCGGATTCCCGGCTCTCCGCTCTATCTTTGGAAGGTGCCGGAGTTACTGATCTGGGGGGTGATTCTCGGCGGATTTGGCGTATTTTTCGCTGTCGGACTGCCTCAGCGTCTCTCGGTTAACCTTCTGACCCTGTTGCTGCCCGTTTATTTTTTGCAAGGCATGGCGGTGGTGGCACACTTCTTCCGTCGCCGTGAGACAGCCCCTTTTCTGCGGGTACTGGGATATCTGCTGCTGGTCATCGTCAATCCCCTGCCGGCTATTGTCACGGGTATCGGCATCTTCGATATGTGGCTCGATTTTCGTAACCCTAAAGTAAAAAAGACCTAGATCTTTTTCAGAGGAGATCACGATTCATGAATATCATTCTTACCGAAAATGTGGAGAACCTCGGCACGATCGGCCAGATGGTCAAGGTCAAGCCCGGTTATGCCCGGAATTTTTTGATTCCTGGCGGAATGGCCATGGAAGCCAATCCCCGTAACGTCAAAGAGCTTGAACATCGCAAGCGTCAGCTCGAGCGCAAGCTGCAGAAACTGACTCAGGGCGCCGAACTGCTCAAGAAGCAGATTGAGGCCCTGAGCTGCACCTTCGCCCATCGCGCGGGCGAGGATGGTAAGCTTTTCGGCTCGGTCACATCCATGGAAATCGGCGCCAAGCTCGCCGAGGCCGGGATTGAGATCGACCGCAAGAAGATTGTTCTCGAAGAGCCGATCAAGACGCTCGGGGATTATCAGGTGCCGGTGAAGCTGCCGGCCGGAGTCGTTGCCACCGTCAAGATCAGCGTCATCCCTGCGGAATAACCCCGAATGGCGAAGCGGAACCGTTCACGGTTCCGTTTCGCCCCTCCGGAGCCTCTACCACTCATGGTCGATCAGCCTGCTCACCGTCTTCCTCCGCAAAGTCTGGAAGGGGAGATGTCCGTGCTTGGCGGCGTCCTTCTAGAAAACGAAGCCCTCAACAAGGCGCTTGAAATTCTTCGTCCCGAGGATTTCTATCGCGACGCCCACCGCAAAATCTTCAACGCCCTCATCAATCTCAGTGAAAAAGGGGAGCCGGCCGACCTCGTCACCCTGACTGCCGTACTGCAGCAGCGGGGGGAACTCGACGTCGTTGGCGGCAGCGCTTATTTGGCGACCCTGGTCGATTATGTTCCAACCGCCGCGAACATCGTCTACTACTGCCGTATGGTCAAGGATAAAGCCATCTCCCGTCGGCTGATCCAAGTCGCTACCGATATCGCCACGCGCGGTTATGAGGGGGGGGATGTGGAAGCGGATCTGGATTGGGCCGAAAAGTCCATCTTCGAAATTGCCGGGACGAAGGCCAAGCCTTCCTATTTCTCGACTCGGGAAATCATGAAGGAAACCTTCAAGACCATTGAAAAGCTCTATGATCGCAAGGAGCTGATCACCGGCGTACCGACGGGTTTCAATGACCTTGACCTGATGACGGCCGGTCTGCAAGGCGGGGATCTGATCATCATCGCCGCTCGCCCCTCCATGGGCAAAACCGCCTTTTGTCTCAATATCGTCGAGCATGCCGCTCTGCGCACCGAGAAGCCAGTTCCCTGTATCGTTTTTTCCCTGGAGATGGGCAAGGAGCAGTTGGTGCAGCGTCTGTTGTGTTCCGTCTCCCGGGTCGATGCCAGTCGCCTGCGCACTGGTCATCTCGGTGAGTCGGACTGGCCCAAGCTGACCAACGGTGCCGGTCTGCTCAGCGAGGCGCCGATTTTCATTGACGATACGCCGAGCATATCGGTTCTCGAACTACGGGCCAAGGCCCGTCGGCTCAAGGCCGAGCACGACCTCGGCTTGGTCGTGGTCGACTATCTGCAGCTGATGCAGGGGCGCAACGCCGAGAACCGGCAGCAGGAGATTTCCGAAATTTCCCGCTCGCTCAAGGCCCTGGCTAAGGAACTCAACGTCCCGGTGGTCGCGCTTTCCCAGCTCAATCGCTCTTTGGAAAGCCGCACCGACAAGCGACCGATGATGGCCGATCTGCGCGAATCCGGAGCCATCGAGCAGGACGCCGACGTGATCATGTTCATCTACCGCGATGCGGTCTACTGCGAGGCCTGCAAACGGCGGGACAATTCCTGCGATAAGGGCCACGACAAGGATGCCGAGATCATCATCGGCAAGCAGCGTAATGGGCCGATCGGCAGCGTCCATCTTACCTTTCGCGGCGAGTTCACGCGCTTCGAAAACCAGAGCAAGCGTGAGAACGGATTCTGATCTTTAGCGCGAATCCATAAAAAAGCCCCGGAGTTTATTCTCCGGGGCTTTTTTTGTTTGCCCAGCGTAGCGGGCAAACCCGGCCTGTTGCAAGAGACAGGCGTCACCCCGGCCAGGGGGAAGACAATCCGAATCGCAAGGGCGTTGCTGGTAACGGCAGGGTCTGAAGGAAGCGA
>Ga0265295_1001103_pt1 | contig 49495 bp, 49 predicted proteins | sample Munlansysbiofilm_FD_192503 | JGI IMG/M metagenome (GOLD analysis project Ga0265295, IMG submission 192503) | Leachate microbial communities from a municipal landfill in Southern Ontario, Canada - Methane capture system biofilm | ecosystem: Engineered > Solid waste > Landfill > Unclassified ...
AGTACCCTGACTATCTCTACCATGATCCTGAGTTTGACCTGCAGAGCCAGTATAAATGGACGGATCAATCCGGAAAGGAAGTATATCCCTTGGCTGTGCGCAATGTCTGTGTATTCTCCACAGGAATAGGTGATGATATTGCAGCAATGCTTGCTGATGCTTCTGCACCCCTGAAAGATGTAGTTTCCCAGTCCATGAGCCAGAGTCTTGCAGATGCAAATGCCGAGATCGATTCCCTGATTGAAGATCTGGAAAGCAATAGTGCAGAGCTTAGCATGAGCGGAGTGTCAACTGACACAAGCCTCATCGAAAAGAACCGTACGAAAATGATGGATACATATAGCGATGCCATCAGAGAGCAGTTGCCCTCGGCAATTGCCAGTGAGGTTGCAAAAGACCCGGTACTGAGCACATGGATCAGCAGTACAGATGTAAAACAGATAACTGTGGCTTACATGAATACTTTATCTGATGTTGAACTTGTAAACATGAGCTCAAACAACACCCTTCAGAATGAGATATTTGCTCAGGTCAGCCAACAGATCATAACTGACAATCCCACAATACCAGCCAGCGAGATCGATGTGGCACTATACCGCCTTGAAGCAGACATGCAGATAGGTGTGAGCGAAGGGGTATGCTTAGCCATAGAAAGCAGTCAGGCGGTCATTGACCAATGCTTCGCAAACATCAATAGCGAGTTACAAAATAAACTGGAAGAATCAACGGATAAACTCACAGGGCAGTTTGCCGAAAAGATGGAAAAGAGGTTGGAGAAGTCTATGAAAATGGTTCCATGTGGTTTGCCTGTGTTGCCACCGAATTGGGTGTGTACGGTGAATGTATGGGAGTATGAGGTAAAGGGTGCTTATAAGGAATTCGAGGTTATTGACAACGATAATGAGTGCATGTTCAATCCGTATTTCGGGCATGATGCACAATCTTATATTCGTAAAAATGAGAGGGTTGTTCATCTTACGAAAAGAGGAAACGATGGGGGTTTGATTGTTATTGGAAGTAATCAGCGAATTGTATTTAGTTTTTCAGGTTATGCAGCAACTATTGTAGGTCCCGGTCCAAAAGGTGTGGGCGATAAAGTAGGAGAGAGGGACGAAAAGTCTATTGCCTATGATTATTTTGAATCACAATTTTGAGGAAAGAATATGGATTGTAAATTAGGTATTGCATGTATTGTATGTTTTTTAGTACTGTTTTCGACGCCAGCATCATCAGAAAGTTCCAACCTTAAGATTGATGTTTATTACAATGAGCAATTGTATCCGGGAGCATCAACCCCTAAACCGCTTTTGAAAATTGGTGAACCATTTAAACTGAGATTTGAAGTCACCTGTTACAAAAGGAACTTTCTATCGGTGATGTTAACTTCTATTGGTGAAAATGATTTTGACATAATTGGAGGACCAACATCACATTTAGGAGACTTTATAGATGAAACAATAGAAGCAAATGAAACAAGAGTTTTTGAATGGACGGTTGCTCCAAATGAAGAGTGGGCTGGAGGTAGTGCACCAATTGACTTTTACTACCAAATGACTGATTTGGATACTGCAAAAACGATTACAAGTGGCGAATTCACCGCCGCCTATGTCACCATCTCCGAAGAGTACTACGATGGTCCTGCTACACCTGAGGAATCCACAGGTGAATCGTCCGGTGAAGGCAGTTCAGCTACAATTCCAGCATTCACGGCTTTGTATGCTGTGTTCGCGTTGGTTGTGCTGAGTGTGTACAGGAGAAAGTAAGGTTAGAAATGAGAAGCTGTGGGGATGATAATCCCAGCAGGGAGATATCCCTGCTTGGAGAAAATCTCGGCAAGAATACCACAACGCTGAAATCGGTGATGATATTGCAGCAATGCTTGCTGATGCTTCTGCACCCCTGAAAGATGTAGTTTCCCAGTCCATGAGCCAGAGTCTTGCAGATGCAAATGCCGAGATCGATTCCCTGATTGAAGATCTGGAAAGCAATAGTGCAGAGCTTAGCATGAGCGGAGTGTCAACTGACACAAGCCTCATCGAAAAGAACCGTACGAAAATGATGGATACATATAGCGATGCCATCAGAGAGCAGTTGCCCTCGGCAATTGCCAGTGAGGTTGCAAAAGACCCGGTACTGAGCACATGGATCAGCAGTACAGATGTAAAACAGATAACTGTGGCTTACATGAATACTTTATCTGATGTTGAACTTGTAAACATGAGCTCAAACAACACCCTTCAGAATGAGATATTTGCTCAGGTCAGCCAACAGATCATAACTGACAATCCCACAATACCAGCCAGCGAGATCGATGTGGCACTATACCGCCTTGAAGCAGACATGCAGATAGGTGTGAGCGAAGGGGTATGCTTAGCCATAGAAAGCAGTCAGGCGGTCATTGACCAATGCTTCGCAAACATCAATAGCGAGTTACAAAATAAACTGGATGAATCAACGGATAAACTCACAGGTCTATTTGCTGAAAAGATGGAAAAAAGGTTACAGAAATCTATGAAAATGGTTCCTTGTGGACTGCCTGTACTGCCACCAAACTGGGTGTGTACTGTGAATGTGTGGGAGTATGAGGTTATTGGGAAATACAAGTCGTTCAAAGTTATTGATAATGATAATGAGTGCATGTTCAATCCGTATTTCGGACATGATGCGCAGGTGTATGTGAGAGAAGAAACTCCAATATATCACCCCACAAAAACGAATGAGTTAGGCTATCAGCTAAAAATAGGTGAGAATAATCCAATTAATTTCAAATTTAATGGTTATGCAGCTACTATTGTTGGCCCTGGACCAAAAGGTGTTGGTGATAAAACTGGAGAACGGGATGAAAAATCAGTAGCTTACGATAATTTAATAACAGAATTTGGTGAATAAGATGAATAAAAAAATAGTTTTAGTGGGATTAATATTTTATTTTGCATTTATTCCATTAGTATCTTCAGCCGCAAGTCAATACATTTCTGTAGATGTTTACTACAATAATCAGTTATATCCAGGTAATTCAACTCCAAAACCTATTGTAAAAATAGGTGAACCTTTTACTCTTCGATTTGATGTAACAGTTAATCAAGAATGCATGGTTTATGCGAAATTATCTGATTTAGGCACTTACCAGGGAATTAATAGTTTTAGTCTGATTGAAGGAACATATGAATTTGGAGAATATCATGAAAAAGTCTATCAAGCAAATGAAACTTTTTCCTATGAATGGACATTAAAGCCAACCGAGGAATGGGCAGGTGGTTCCATGCCCATCGATTTTCATTATGGTATTTTATTGAAGGGAGAGTATGAACCTACATTGAATAGTGAATTCACCGCCGCCTACGTCACAATCTCCGAAGAGTACTATGATGGCCCTGAAATACAATTAAATTATTCTGAGGACGGTCAGAGCAACTCACCAACAACTCCGGCATTCACAGCTTTGGTTACTGTGTTCGCACTAGCTGTAGCAAGTGTTTACAGGAGAATGTGATTTGCAGAACAAACTTGATGAATCATTTCATCTGCAATCAATTCTGCCTGTTTAAGCACTGTTTCTGTAGCAAGTGCCTGCATGTCAGGAGGATATCCATATTGTCTCAGTGTTCTTTTTACAATTACTTTTAACTTGGCCCGGACACTTTCTTTGATTGTCCAGTCGATAGAGGCATTTTGTTTTACCTTTTCAAATAAAACAACAGCTAGTTCTCTCAACTGCTCTTTTTGCATTACTTCCCTGGCACTTTCATTATCTGCAATTGCTGTGTAAAAAGCATATTCAAATTCAGACAAACCCATTTCATGGGGCTCTTTGTCCATTCGTTTGATCTCTTTACTGAGTTTAATCAATTCCTCAATGACTTCAGCTGCAGTTAATACCTTGTTATGATATCTTAAGATAGAATTTTCCAGCATTTCCATTAATGATCTGTTCTGAATTAGGTTTTTCTTTGTGCGAGCCCTTATTTCATCATTGAGTAACTTTTTCAGAACTTCCAGAGCCAGGTTTTTATGTTCCATATTCTGGACTTCTAAAAGGAAATCCTCAGATAATATGGAAATATCCGGTTTTTTAAAAAAACCAGCCAGACCAGATCGCCCCTGCTAATTCCATCTTTCTGGTAGCTTACATTTACACCTTCCGTAAGCATCCTGTGAAACGTTTCGTTATTGGCGATAAGTTCAGGAGAATTCAAACGCTGAAGCTGGCGGATGGCATCTTCTCTGGCGTCGCCGGTATGTCAGGATTGATCCCGGGGCCACAGCTGTGCGTAGATGCTCCAATAATAGCACATCCTCAAACTGTTCCGTTCTGGTGTATCGCTATCCGGGGCAATATCAGGAGCATAGATGTACTGGTAGCCCTGACGTTCGAGGAGTTCGATGGCAAAGTTTTCAATTTCGGATTCGGTGATCTTATTCATTTGCATTCCGGTCCTCTTTAATGCTCTGTACTTCCCTGTCTAAATCGGCTACCATCTGCCTGAACTACCGAGAAATCCTCGGTAGTTGCAATCTCATCGAAATGTGCAAAGTGCATTTTTTGCACGTTGCTCTCTTCACCAGCCCCCACTGCTGAAAATGTTCCCGATATGTTTGGTAATAACACTCCTGTCTTTACCGAAAAGTTCCCCCATAGCCTTCTGTGTCAGCCAGATGTTCTCATCTCTCAGTACAACGTCTGCCTTTATGTCATCTTTGTCTAATGTGTAGAAGATGAAATCTGACTGATTGCCGGAAAGGTTGTTTTCGTTCATGACTCTTTAGCTCCGCATTACTGACTGGTGGTTTTGGATGTATAGCAATAATATGTTTGTTAATTAGTCACTGCTTACTGCCAAAGTAGAGTTTGCCAGCCTTTTTTCATTGCCTAGTGGTGTTGTATAATATCTCTGTTCGATACCGTATAATATCTTTTTTAAATGATTCTCTGTGCTGATAAGAAAAGATTGCCATTAACCGGAACATCTTCACAATAAGAACGTATGTATTGGAAAATCTGTCTTTCGTCATCTTCTGTGAATTGGTTTAATGTATCAATTGCTATTGCTATACGTTTTCTATTAGCTGTTTTTACATTGTAACTAGTGTGCCGGCAGTTGATTTTAGCTGCACTGAATAGTTGTATCCGCAATCATGACATTTATAGCGCTGGCGGCCAGCAGCCATACCATTCATTTTATGGCTGGAACTCCTACATCTTGCAGTTCATGCATAAAGTTAGGCTCTTATGGCATAAAACAATGTTTAATTAACAATGTCAAAAAAAGATGTGAAGGGATTTTTATTTCCCTTCATTATTTTCTAGATTCTCGTCTTGTATACAAGGCTACAGCGAGAAGTCCTGATATTCCCAGTATCGCTTCAAATCCTGGAATGCCATTATTGTCTTCTCCTTCATCACTTTCTCCCGAACTCTCTGGATCGGAAATTGGAGTTTTATCACCGGTGCCTATTTTATCATCCATTTCCGTCTTTTTATCGGTAATATCTGTTTCATTAGGTGATGTTGCATCCTCATCTCCAAGTCCAACAATTCTCAAAGCGCCACCGGTTCCGCCGCCACTGCTTGAGCTTCTGGTTGGAGGGGGTGTAGTTACAGGGGCTGTACCTGTTACTGCAAAAGTACTGAAGTGCTCAATGCTTGCAATAATATAGTTGCCGGTTTTGTTATGTTCAATAGTTGTTTGTAGGTCCCATTGACTGGTGATCTGGTTGTAGAATTTGACTGCGAGAGTATTTTCGTCAATTCCTGAGATGTCATCATCGGTGTAGTTAAACCTGACTTGTATGTGGGGGTCGAAAGTTGCACCTGCAGGCCCGAGTTTCACACTTTTTCCAACGACATTTTCAGAGCTGCCAAGTGCGGCAGTTAATGTTGAATTCGGAGTTGTTGTGCCCATTGTTATACTGGTGTTCAATGCGCTTCCATTAGAATACAGCATTTTGGTACCAGGAGGCACTATTAGTGTGGTATTACCTGAGGCTGCGGCGAGTCTGAACTCATTGCTTACATTTCCATCTGCACCTACATAACCGGATATATCAAAGACCTTATCCTTGACAGTGAATTCGGTTGTGGGTGACTCAAAAGCTGGCTTGTCGGCGTTGCCTGTATTGAGGAATACCTGTGCCAAATATTCTCCGGTGTCAAAAGTAGTGGTATTTACTGTAACTTCATATTCGTAAGTTGTTGTAGCTCCACCTGCTCCATATCCGTATCCATATCCGTACCCGTATCCAAATGAATGTTCCGTTCCATACCCGTATCCATATCCATAATAGTCATCTACAGCTTCACCATAACCATATCCATAATCTGATGAACTGGCTGGATTAATTGGATCAATGCTTATCCCTGTGTTGTCTGAAAGGAGTGTTCCTTCCGGAGTGAATAGGACATTCTCAACTTCAGATCCGTCTTCTTTTGTCAGGACCAAAGAAAGATTTGTCATGGGAACGAATTTGTCATTTTCTGCCAGCTTTGTCTTGACCGTGAATGTAATTTCTTCACCTTGCGTCGGGGCGTTATTGTTAATGTCTACTTTCATAGTTATAGCGCTCGCAGGTCCCGCTATTATTAACATTAATATAACGCCGAGTGTAATTGCAATACTCGCGTATTTGCTTTGAAACTTTCGCTTTTTAATCATGTTAGTCTCCTTCGTTTAATAGTACCTTGTAAGTAATACATTAAGTAATGCATTATATTTTAATATTTGTATATTTCTATTTATGTTATTTATGTATTTCTCTAACTAATGACTCACTAATACATTTAGTTGTTCTTGTATAAATTAATTCCTGTTTGAAGGTATTTTTGCAGGAACTATACTATATTTATGTCAGTATTATACGATCAACGACCAAGCTATGTTGAACAGAAAGCGTGTTTTCTATTTCCTACTTCTAATAATCAGTATTTATGTCATTATTTTATTGTGATTATCTTATTTAGTTCTGCCATGATCCTGCCAGAACTTATGTGATTTTGAGATGTAATATATTTGAATTTCGATGTTGTCTGAGCTTGTGTAAACTAAGATTTACCACAACAAGTTTTTTGAGGTCACATTTGAGGTCACATATATCATTGGAACAAAGAAATGATTGAATCGAATCAGTGGGGGTATGGTTGTATATATAGGTAAAGTTATATAAATCAGAAGATTAATTATCATCTTATCAAGATCATTGAGATTTATACTAATATAGACATATAGACATATTATGCAATAAGACAATGCGCAGTATTTAGTACGTTTATGGGTTGGAATGATGAGATATTTTAAATTAGGAAGATTGAAAAATTATTTGGCCATAATTGTTTTGTTGCTAATAGGGTTTCTTATAAGATTTAATGACCTTGGAGCTCAGTCTTTCTGGTTTGATGAAACAATCAGCTCAATCGCAGCAATTGCTATTTTGGAGAAGGGAAGCCCTGTTTTTTCATCAGGTCACTTGTACAGCAGAGGAATACTGAATACAGTTTCAATCGCAGCTTCTTTTAAAATATTTGGAATAAACGAGTTTGCAGGTCGCCTTCCAAGTGTGCTTTTTGGGACGCTGATGATACCACTTGTTTATTTGATCGGATCAAAATGGGGCAATAAACGAATAGGCATTATAGCAGCGATCTTGGTCACCTTTTCGATATGGGAAATTGCCTGGTCCAGACAAGCAAGGATGTACCAGCAATTGCAGTTTTTTTATATTTTATCATTGTATCTGTTTTATGAGTTTGTAACAAATAAGAATTTGAAAAATGGACTTTTAGTCTTTTTTTCTGTTCTTTGCGCAATAATGAGCCATATATTTGGCTATGCATTGATAGTGGTGTTTCTGATCTACATGCTTGTTTCAATTCTCAAGGAGCGAAGGTCTTTGGATACTATTTGGAATAGGACCTCTGCCCTGCTTGTGCTTATTCTCATATCTTCACTGGCTTTTTCTTATTATAAGGGTGTGATCCATACTGTGTTGAATACAGATATTAATTATTATAATACCTATATTCATTTACTGAAAAATGATCTGGGGCTCTTTTTATTTATTGCTGTGCCTGGTGGAACAGTGCTGGTAAACAGGGACTGGAAAAAAGGATTGCTTCTGATATCTGCGCTTCTGATCCCTCTGTATTTCATATTTTTCCATGTGCTACTGCTTGGGACAAGATATCTCTATTTTATTATACCCATACTGTTTATTTTGATCGGTTTTTTCCTTGACTTTATCGCAGATTACATGGGGCATTCCCTTTCCGAGCTCCGGGCTCGTTTGCTGCAAAAGAAAGTATTCCAGACGAATACCAGGAAAAATGCCGGTGCTAATATGATCCGGATCTTTCGTAATCTATTAAATATCAAAAACCCGTATCGAAGGATCCTGAATGCTGATACGATCGTCATTTTGTTCCTGCTCATTGCAATGTATCTATCTCCTGCTTTTACGTTCACACCGAATGAAGAATATTATCTTGGCGTCAATGCTCCACAATCGAATTTCAAGGATGCCTACATATATGTGAATGAGAATATGCAAGCGGATGATGTGATCGTGTCCGCATGGACTGCGCCCTCCCAGTTCTATCTTGGAAAAAGTGATTATTGGCTGGCAGTGAATGTGGATGGTAGGGGTCCTGAGCCATACCTTATGGGAAATTCCACACGTGACGTATATACAAATGCCACTGCAATATTCGATGTTGATGGATTAAAGGAAGTAGTTGAGCAAAACGAAAGAGGCTGGATAGTAGTGGATAAACTTGGGTGGTACAAATTGAGGCCAAGCATGAAGGAGTTCATTGCTGAGAACCTGACAACCCATGTGAACTCAGGCGAAAGGAATGCAGTTAACGTCTATGGATGGAAAAATGAGACAAAAAATTAAAGAAATACTATCTCAAGTATTTGTATTTTTAACAATTTTCCTGTTTGCTGTTCTCATCTACAGGATAAACAATCCGTATTCATATCTGGGGCTTGAAAACAGGATCCTATTTGTTCTCATATCATTGGCAGTCGTTCTTTTGTATCTGTATCTTGAGGAGAGTAAAAACCGTAATCGTTTATTGTCCTTCATAAGAGTTACAATTAGCAGATCACGTGAGAGCAAATTAGTGAGATCTATTGAAAGTCTCTGGGAGAGGAGTCCTTCATTGATCCGTGCACGTGTTTCAAAAGTAATGCCCGTGCTTTATACATATCTGCACAAGATGTCGGCATATATGCTAAAACAGGATCCAAAGCAAGTTGTTTCTCATGCTTTCCTGGGAATGCTGCTTATTGTAACATTGGAGTCTGTCATTCCCCAGTTGTCTCTTGGATGGGCAAGGACACCTGTGATGATTACTACTGTTGCGCTGGGTACGGTCACTTTTTACCTGAACAGGGATAAGCTCTACGAAATTGAAAATGAAGCAGTTCAGGAAGAGCTGGAAGAGAATAAGCGGAAGATAGAGTTTGCTGAGAAGTATCCACGGATCTATCGGCTGTGGGGAGTGCGGTGGATCGGGAAGTGGGTGTATAAGGAGGGCAGATTTTACATATTGATACTTGTAGGAATACTAGTTCTTTTCACCCTAATAAAAGCCCCTTATTTTGATGTTTCCTTTACAGGGGAGCATACTATGAAATATAATGCATATGTTGAGCCTGCAAAATATATGTATGAGAACAATAACCCGTTCATAAATCAGAAAATGTATACTGCAGACCCAGTAAATAGGCCAGAAGGTATTTACCATACTTTTGGAAAAATTCCTTTGCTGGAATGGGGACTCTTAGCAACTTATACTCTAATGCCTTTCAATTCACTTGAAGTAAATACAAGATTATTTACTCATTTCATTGGAATTCTGATCCTTATTTTCGCCTATACCTTTTTTAAAGACAGGTTTTCTAAAGGACAGTCATTGATAATTCTATTCTTGATGGCAATAAATCCCATAATCAGTTTCACTACGTTTGTTACTGTTGAAGATAGTTTGTTATTATTATTTACGTTTATTTCATTAAATTATATATCAAAGTATCTTAAAGAGAATCAAATATCACATCTATTTTTTTCAGGATTATTTTTTGGAATTGGGGTAGCTTCCAAATATTCGATTATTTTATGGTTAGTACCCATTGTTACATTATTATTGTTTTTCAATAAAAAGAAGGATGTTCATTATTTAGTAAAAAGCTTAGGGATATTTGTCACTCTTGGAATGTTGCCAACGTTTGCATTCAGGACTTCACTGAGGTATTTGCCAACAGATATTTTAGTTTCTATATTTCATTTTGCAATATGGGTATTAATTTTCATTCTTTTATATGTTTTTATAACAAAAAAAGAATCCATCATGGATAAAATAGTTGATGGCATTATCAAAAACAAAGTGTTTTTTGTTGGGATTATTATTTCAGTATTTTTTTTAGGGATTGTATTTTTGTATACTACAAAAGCTTATTTACTATTTAATGAGTTTTTGACTGATTCAACATTGATCTTTAATTGGGATATGTACAATCATATCCTCAATAAACAGCTCAAGCCATATATGACTGAAAATGTTTATTATTTGGGTTTGATAGGATTTGTTTTCTCTTTATTTATGCCACAAAAACAAAGAATTCTATTATTGTCTTTTTTTACAGGTGCTTCTTTTTATTGGATAATGGCATCAAAAGTGATTTTCTTTCATAATTATTACACAAATATAATTATGATTACTTTCTGTTTAAGCGTTGGGATCATGATATATCAAATAGCTATATCATATAATAATAAAAATATATTTGTTATAATAATGCTATTATTTAGTTTATTGATAGTGCCTGTATCATATGATGCAAACATTGAAAGGTTAAGTAAAGAAAGGGCAGATCAAGAGTCATTTATGCAGGTCGCACAGTATTTGATTGAAAATACTGGTAAAAATGAAATATATATCGATGATAGTTCTTTATTAACATTAACTATTCTAACAGGTAGATCAAGGATTGATGAATCGAAATTAATCCACGATGAAATAAAAGAATCTATTAATAAAATAGGTTTTTCTGAAACAATGAATGAATATAATATTTCATACGTTATAACATCACATAAGACCCCGAGATATGAGAGGTATGTAAATTTATTTACTGATGAACAATTAGACTCAGTGTCATCTAGAAGAAGAGATATTATTCTATCGAAATTAGACTCTGATTATCATTATTTTTCAGATACTGATAGGAGAAATAAGTTAATTGAAGAGCATAAAATTAAAGATAAATTCATATTGGAAAAAGAAATAGGGCCATACAAAATATTTGCATTTGCAAATTAATTGAACAAAATTTTCCTTATAACATTAATAAGCCGTTCTCCAGTAAAAGATAGTGAATAATAAATTACTATTTTGTTTAAAAATCCGTGATTTCTAAAGTATTTTTTACAAATAACTCTAGCTTCTCTTAAATCATTCAATTTGAACTTTGATTCAATTTCAGCTCTTAATATTATCTTATCAGTTGAGTTTTCAATGTCTATCGACAAAATCTCATTTATAACAAATTTATCATAATCATCGTTGCCACATTTTAATCTCTGATGATAATATTCATTTGCTTTCAATGCAAAATTATTTTGTTGTGATTTTTTAGACCAGGAAATTGCATCTGGATTGATTCTATATTTAATGAGAGGTTCAAATATGTTTGATATTTTTTTGTTGTTAGATAATAAACTCAAATAGAAATCGTAATCTTGTGCAAAGACAAATTTTTCCCTATACATAAACCCTTCATTCCTAAACATTATTGTAGGGTGAAATAGGCAATTTTGAACTGAAAGTTCCTTTTTAATATCTTCAATCTCAGTCAAAGGCCTCATCCTTGTTCTTATTGATCCACTTTCGTTGATACTATATGCACCGGAACCTACTAAAAAAACATCTCTAGTTTTTTCTAGAAAATCATATTGAATTCTCAATCTTTCTGGTAAAGCAATATCATCCGCATCGATTCTGGCAATATATTTTCCTCTGGCTTTTTTTAGTCCCAAGTTCAATGACTTGGTCAAGCCTAAATTTGTTTTATTATCAATCAGAATAATTCTGTCATCCTGTTTGACATATTCATCGATAATATTTAATGAATTATCAGTAGAACAATCATTAATAATAAGAAATTCAAACTCTCCAAACGTTTGGGTTAAAATACTCTGAATAGATTCACTCAAATACTTCTCGGTATTATACGCGGCCATTATTACTGATATTTTTGGATTTTTCATTTTTTATAATACCCCAAACCACATTTTATTCTTAGATTCCAGTCAAAGGATTGTTCGTGTATATCAGGAAATGTTGTTTCTACAAAAGCAATACTTGTAAGCCTAAACCATGTTGAAAACAGATCACTTTCATTTCTTTTTAGTTTCATATTTTCCAGACCCGAATACTTCCAATAAACATCTTTTTGAGCTAAATCATATACAATTTTTTTTCCTTTTGATGTCGCATTAGCTATGAAATCTTTTTTGTTATTAATCAAGTTAAAATTTATTATATTAAGGCAGTCATGTAGGTTATGATTGCTTTTTTTAGCCCAGCAGAACCCTCCATCTGCATTTTGATTTGCCAACAATGAATAATGTGCAATTTGCAAAGATTTCGTTATTTCAATAGATTTGTAATTTGAATAAAAGGTAGATCTACAAAGTAAATCAATGGCATCCAAGTCGTCACAGCTTCCCCCTCCTCCTTCATAATTAAACAATCCATCATAATTCTGTATCTTCAGCGTTGAATCAATTATTTTTTCAATATGATTAGGTTCAATGTCTAAATATGTGTAAAAGAAAATGAAATGATACGCTCCAGCCATTTGATTATGAAGTGTCACTTTATTTCCAAGATTCCAGTATCCATTTTTAGGATCTTGAGTCGCATTTAATAAATCAATTATTATATTTATATATTCACAATTTTCATTTTCATCTTCATAAATTAAACAATTTAAAATAAACATTATTGTATTACTAACAAGCCAGGGATTTTTCCAATTTAAGCTATAATACCATTCTTCTAAATATTTTATATTTTTATATTTATCAAGAAAAATATATTCATATTGAGCTTTTCTATCTAATGCTGAAAGAGCAAGTTGTGCAAAATCTGTTAATTGTAATAAGATATATTCTTGATTATGAGTGGCATTATCTTTGGGAATCGCACTTTGATCTATAAAGTAACCATTTTCTTTATCCTGATAACTCTGAATATATTTTGCAACTTTATCTTTATCTTGGAAATTATCCAATTCATTAATTAAATCCAAACACATAATTCCAAAACAAGTAGAATAAAGATTACTTATTTGATTGGTAGGAGAATAACTGAATGAACCGTTATTATTGTATAAATTAAGAATAAATTCACTCACACGTTTCATTATATCTGCCCTATTTTATATTTGTAGTAAATTGTCTGAAAAATTATGTTCAGTGAATGTATTATTAATGTAACCCAAAATACCCCTGTAAAACCAATTAAGTTAATAGATACGATATCGAGGATTATATTTAATACTCCACCCAACAATGTTGTTATTGCTATTATCTTGGCAAATCCGGTTGCAACAATAAAACTTTGAGTTTGAAATACACCCCAGATTTTGGTTGGAATTAAAAAGCTTAATATGAATATTGCCATTAGCATTTCTTCCACATAATATTCTGCTAAAAATAATTTTATTATTTGGGGAAATATAAAATAGAATATTATTGCAATTAGAATTGCTGCAGGAATTATTAATTTCATGAAAAAATTCAATTTAACTCTAACTTTTGAATATTCTTTTTTTGAGAAATAAGCAGTTATGTTTGGTGCAACTACTTGTGCTAATAGAGCAAAAGGCAAAAACATCAATTCAAAGCCTTTGTTAATCAACTCATAATACCCAATTTCCTCAATATATCCATACTGACCCAGAACTATAATATCAACTCTAGAATACATAAAATAACCAATGCTGGAAATCCCAATAAGCAATGAATAATTAAAAATTGATCTTATCAGCTGCTTATCAAATTGAATATGTATTTTCCCATACGTTAGAAACAATGCCATTACCAATACCAGATAAAACAAACTCTGGGAAATCAAAGCCCCTGTTAAGCCATAACTTCTGACCAAAAGGTAAACAAAGGTAATGGATGCCAACCCGATAAACAAAGATATCATTGCTAATTCTTTGAATCTTTTTAATCCTCTGAAGATTCCATCATACAGAGAACTGATTGGTGCTAAAAATAGCATGGGTAAAACATACAGGACATAAACATATTTTTCATTTAGAAAGTAACTTCCAAATAATATAGTCAATAAAGTCACAATGCTGGCAAGTCCAATTATAAGTATCAAAGAATTAAATATGATTAATTTTAACTTTTCTTTATCTGTCGCATTATATTCGGCAACATATTTTGATGTTGCTGTTGAAATCCCGAAATCACCAAATATGATTAAGAGATAAATAATCGCCAAGATATAATTATATATTCCAAAATCATGAGGTGTAAGAAGTTTTGCACACAAGATGAATATGAAAAATGTAATTCCCTGCTTTCCGAATATCTGCAAAGCTCTCCATGTAAAATTGTGGATTGTTTCTTTGTGGTTAATGTAATTGTTTTTTATGGAAGTCTTCATTTAATCAGTACCCCTTAAAACTTCCTGATAAGTCAATATTAAATCATTTATATGATTATTAAAGGAATATTTATTCGCTGCAATTAAAGAATTCTTGGAGAAATTCAGTAAATCTATTTTATTATTTGATAATGCAATTAATTTATTCTTAAGATCTTGGGAATCTTTTGGGTTAACTAATATGCCAACTTTGTTTTCAGCTATTAATTCAGGAATGCCTCCAATATTACTTCCAACAACAGGTAATCCATAAGAAAATGCTTCATAAATCACTAACGGAGAATTATCATAATCTTTAGTTGGTACTACTATAACATCTACATTTTTCATTAACGAATCTTTCATTTTAGCATCAAGATAACCATGATAGTAGATATTTCTATTTTCATTAGCAACTTTTTCCACATAGGCTTCTAATACACCTTTTCCTCCTATATGCAATTCAAAAAAATCATCTTTGATATCGTTAAATGCTTTTATTAAAATATCTACACCTTTATTATTATCCAAAGTACCCATGAAAAAAATTATAAACGGTTTCCCAAAGCTTTTTATATTTTCCTGTGGTTTATTTTTGGAATATAAGGGTATTACTTTCAAAGAGGAATATTTGCAAAAACCTTCTTCACGAAACTCTTTTAATAAAGCTTTTGATGGGGAAATAACCATCGATATATTTTTAAACATACCTCGTTGAAAATAATTATAGGCTTTGTTCATAAAGCTAGAAAAATTTTTATTTTTAAAATTTCTTCCATGAATTGTGTAAATCATTGGTTTTTTTCTAATAACTAATGGCAAAAATAGCGAATAGAAAGAAAATGCATTGAGATGGATAAGATCTGGATTTTCCTTCTTAATTATTTTTGTTACTTTGAATAATGTAATAAAATCTATTATTGTAATGAATTTCCACAAAAACTCAGCTAAAAATGTTTCTTTATATCCATTATATTTGTTGAATAAATTAATAGGCTTTAAACGATAAACTTTTACACCATTGACAATATCAGGAGCTAAATAATGTTCTTCTTTTGGTGATATTGAAATATTAAAAAAATCATGTTTTCCATGATTATTTATTTTTTCGGCAATGTCCTTAACATATGTTTCTCCCCCGCCTCTTATATATGGAGGATAGCCATTTGAAATAGAACATATTTTCATAGGAATTCCTCATAAATTTTAAATGTGCCGCATGCACATTTTTTCCAAGAAAAACGTTTGCAATTTTCAAGCCCTTTTTGAATAAAAGCATCCCTTATATTTTGATCAGACAGTCTATATATTGCATTCGCAATTTCTTCCACGCTATAAGGATCAACCAATATTGCACCTTCACCTGCAACTTCAGGCATACTGCTTACATTCGAGGTTATAACAGGACAACCACAAGCTTGTGCTTCCAATATAGGAAGGCCAAATCCTTCATAAAGGGATGGATAAACGAAAGCTTTGGCAACATTATAAAAGCTAATTAGAACATCTTCCTCAACATAATCCATGAAAAATATTCGGTTTGTGTTTTTTGTCTTTCTATATGTGTCAAAAATCTGATCATAACCCCATCCTTTTTTGCCGACTATAAATAGAAGTAATTTTGAATCGGTTTCAGCACATATATCAAAGGCTTCAATGGTTCTGGCAATGTTCTTCCTAGGGCTTAGTACATTTACACTCAATAAAATATTCTTATCTTCAATGTCAGCAATTTTTATATTAGTTTTTTCAAAAAAATGATAAATATTTTCATATGAGTCCTTTTTAGATTCAATTTTGAAATTATTTGAAACCCCCTGATAAACCAATCTTATTTTATCTTCCTCAACATTAAATTTACTTAGTAAATCGTTTTGTGTACTTTTAGAAATACAAATAATTCTATCTGCTTTTTTAAGATAAATAGGAAATATAAAATTCCAATACATATAGTCTTTAAATTTCATAGATTCTGGGTGTATTATTGGAACTAAATCATGAACAGTCATAATTTTTATAAACTTTCCAAAATAAGGTACAACTCCCTTTAAACCATGAAACAACTTTATATTATTTTTTTTAACTAAATATGGGATTGTGATATTTTCATAAGCTAATCTTAGGATGCTATTTGGCTTTATTTTAGATGGAATACAATTGTAAAGGCCATATTTTTCGAGTCCGAATAAAATGGTCTTATTTTTATCAAAATGAGTTATCAAATTTGATCCATAAGTTTTTGAGCCACCAGGTAAATTAAAAGTCCTTGCGTCATAACCTACTTTCATATTAAACTTTATTTTTTTCTCTTTTTCAGTGTCCATAATTATCATACACCTATTTATTTTAAGTTCAAAACCAAATCTTGCATACCTTCATTTGCTTTTTCTTGAGTGCCAATTTTTTCTTGAAGGATATAAAATTCTAATGATTTGCGAAACTCTTCTTCATTCACCATTTTTTCAATCCCTTTGGACATAGCATCTACATTTGGCTCTACTAATAAGCCACTCTTATAATTTTCAATTAATTTAGAGTTACAACTTAAATTTGTGGCTAAAATAGGCTTTCCTTGGGAAAAATAGTGCAGTGCTTTCATTCCAGGAGGGCCATCTATAACTCTTGGCAATATGCAAAATAGACTGTTTTTTATAAAATAATTTGTTTCAATTAAACTCAAATTCTCTGTAAAAATAACGAACTCGGATATCTTTAATTTGTGTGCATATTTTTCAACTTCTTTATAGTTCCCACCTGCAAGGATCAAATAAACAAATCCTCCAGCGTCCATATATTTTTTAAATGATTCTAAAAAGAATGGTATGCCTTGATAGTCTTTGAAATTACCCGCATAAAATATATATTTTCCTCTATTAAATATTTGCAATGCTTTTGTTTCCTTTGGAAAAGCATCATAGACCAAGGATACGTTTTTATTAGAATATTTTTTTAATATCCTGTCTTTTTCATATTCCCACTCTACTGTTATATTTTTAGCATTTTTTTCTAAAAAAGAATCCAATATCTTTGAGATATTTAATACAATGGTGTTATTCGTATAAGGCCTAAGTGTTTCGCATAAAGGATTATACATTTCATAAATAAAATCTTTCTTAAAAAGTCTTGACAACACTAATCCAATAAACCCACCTTCAAAATCTTCTCCAATGATGATATCATACTTTTTTCTGATTATTAAAAAAGAAGCTTTGAAAAAAAGAAGAATATCTGCATACATTTTAGATAATGAAGGTCCAGCACTAATTTTTTTGTAGAAAGGAATCTTACATCTAATATGATTTACATTATTTATATTATAATCATTTCCTACGGGATAGGTTAATAAATCAATCTCTAAACCTGCGTTTGCTAGGGCAATTATGTTTGATCTTGCCCTAACTGAAGAACCTTTATCCAGATAAAAAGGAGTTGCTAAGATAACTAATGCATTTTTATTCATTTTCATATTTTTCACTTATAAATCATAGTTCAGCATCAAAACTCTCAATCGATCAGCCTCTCGACCAGATAGTTTTTCCGTCCTTCTCCTCCATAGTAGATCTTGAGCAAGATGTCAGCCAGGATCCCGGAAACGACCAACTGTACGCCGACCATGATCATCAATATCGCCACCAGGAAAAGAGGACGATCAGAAAGACCCATCCCAAAGAATAACCTCTGGATACCAAGCCAGCCTCCGATAAGGACGCCGACAAAACCAGAGATCAGTCCTGCACCTCCGAATACATGGATCGGTCTGACAGAGTACTTTTGCCAGAAACTTATCACTATAAGATCCAGAAATCCCTTTATAACTCTTTTCCAGTTGTACTTGGTGACACCGTAAGACCTCTGATGATGTTTTACCTTTGTCTCACATATCAGGTAACCTTTCCAGAGCAGCATTGCAGGGATGTATCTGTGGGTCTCACCATAAAGTTCCAGATCTTTTACGCATTCGTTACGGTATGCTCTAAGGGTACAACCTGAATCATGGATGAACTCACTGGTTATACTTCGTCTGAGCAGGTTGGCAAACTTAGATGTGATCGTCTTGGAAAGGGGGTCTTTTCGGTCGGCTCTCCAGCCGCAGACCACATCACAGTCTTTGCTTTCGAGCGTTTCTATCAGTCGGGGGATGTCTGTGGGGTCGTTCTGCAGGTCGCCATCCATGCTGATTACGATATCTCCTTTTGCATGGTCAAAACCTGCCTTCATGGATGCACTCTGACCAAAGTTCTTCCTGAACTTAATGATCTTTATGTGTGGATTTTTTTCATGAGCATATTTTAATGCTGCGAAAGTACCGTCTGTACTCCCATCATCTACGAATATGATTTCGTAGGTTCTGCCGTAAGTATCCAGAGCATTCTCAAGTGCTTTCACCAGGTGCGCTATGTTCTCTTCTTCATCAAGTAAGGGGATTACGATTGACAGCTCCACAAAGTTCCCAACTGCATCATCATTGTTGAGTTTGATCTCCGGTAAACAATTATTTTTTTGCATTCAAGCACCTTCACTTATCCCTGATACGTGGACTCAATATACCACTCTACGTATCGCCTCAATCCCTCATCCAGCCCGATGCTAGGGCTGTATCCAAGATCCTTACGGGCCTTGCTCACATCAGACCATGTGTGTTGTGCATCCCCTTTCACAGATGCACTGTAGATGATCTCGGATTTGCTGTCCGTTATGGCAATGATCTTCTCTGCCAGTTCAAGGATGCTGACCCGCTCTCCGCCACCGATATTATAGGGTCCGCTGCCATGATCCATTGCGTGCATATTTGCATCAACGATATTATCGATATATGTGAAATCCCTTGTTTTATTTCCGTCTCCAAATATCTCGATGGTTTCGTTTTTAAGGGCCTTTTTGGTGAAAATGTTGATAGCCAGATCCGGTCTCATCCTGGGGCCGAAAACGGTGAAGTATCTGAGGGATATAGTATCAAGGTCATGGAGCTCATTGAAGATACGGCAGTAATGCTCAGCAATAAGTTTTGATGCGCCATATGGGGATACTGGTACATTCGGATGTTTTTCATCGAAAGGCAGGTATGACACCTCTCCATAGACCGAAGATGAAGATGCATTTATAACTTTATGCACTCCCGAATTCACTGCAGCCTCAAGTACGTTCAATGTGCCTGTAGCATTTACAGAATGCGATTTGGAAGGGTCATCTACCGATATCCTCACCCCTGCCTGTGCTGCATCATGAAATACATAATCTACATCTTCAAATAGATCGAATAGCAACTGTTTATCGAGGATATTGCCTTCTACAAGTTCAAAATCAGGATTATCCATGAATGACTCGATATTCTTTCGCTTGACCTGAGGATCATAGTATGGATCAAAACTGTCCAGACACACGACCTCTCCTTTCTTCATCAACTGCTCGCATAGATGTGAGCCGATAAACCCTGCGCCGCCTGTGACCAGATATTTCATATCTATACCCCTTCTGTAGGATGTATAATTAAAGTTTCAGCAATTTCAATGCCACTGATAAATTTCTTGTAGATCAGATTAAATCTAATATAGCACTTTTTGAACACTTTGCTTGCTTTATATATCGTCAGATCAAATAGTTTCTTCCGCTGTGCCCCACAGGGCACGTTGCAGGAATACCGCTCAAGATAATGAGGCTCTAACTTCTCATCACACCGCAGTTTCTTCCTGATATGAACTCGTTCATACAGAAAGACCTTCAGACCCTTGAGATTTGCTCCATCAATTGTAATTTTCATATCTTCACCTCTTGTTCCCCAAACCACTGCACTGTTTCCCTAATTCTCCTAATGGCCCATTTCTCCGTAATATCAGCAATAATATGTTTAATTCATCTCATTATGAACAATATTATCTTAAAGTTCCCATGGAGTGGGTAAATATAGTCCTCTATTTCTTCTATGGGATTAACTAATATTTTGATCTGCAAAGTCACTACCAAATCTCAACTCTTCACTAATATGGATTGACAATGTCGTAATCATCTCAAATGTTACTATGCAAAGTATTGCTATTATTTGCAATATATTATTTATATATATCTATTTATGTGGGTACTTAATAAAGAGATTATCAAATCAGATTATTTATTTCTTCATTATAATTTGATAAGTATTGTCTTCAAATGTAATAAGTAATTCTACAAATTCAAATTATTGATAAGAATGCCACTACCTTGTGTTTGCAAGAAACAATAAAAAATCTTGATTTTTCTAAGGCTATTTTTCTAAGGCTAATATTAAATCAAAAATATAATAAAATTGTGAATCTACGACTTGCGGCACTCTCCAAATATAGGCACACACTACAAGCCCCAGGTAATTATAGAAAAGAATAAAATCTAGAACTGGATCAAATGTTTGATATTAATATAAATAATGATGTAGCCAAGTACAAGCATCAGTAAAGAAATAAGCCATGCCCATCTGAGGATTCTTGCAAGATTTTCAGGCCTGGCAAGTCTGAGAAAAAAACGATCGACCAAATTTGGTCGTTCTGGAACGTCGTTCATAAAAAGGATATCAAAGGATCAACCTTTGATCCTCTTCAATCTGAAGGTGTTTTCCCTTTCCATCTCTTCAAGACGGAGCCTGATGAAATTCATTGCTTCCTGATATTCTGGTATTACCTTAAATTCAAGAGCATTGACACGCCTTTTGGTCTTCTCGATATCATCAAGAAGCTTTTTCATGGTTGTCTCAATTTCTGCAGCAAGGATTATCTTTTCAACAAGATTCTCATAAGCATCTGCTGCCTCATCAGTGTATGAACTGGTACCAAGAATACCATAACCACGTTCGTTTATGGATTTCCTGACACTGGATGATTCGATCTTTGGAACGACTACACCCATAATGTTACGGCTTTCCAGTTCGATCTCCGGCTTGCTCTTAAGTGCAAAAGCTGTGGATTTGATGGTGATAGTACCGTCAACAGCATTTGCAATACCTATTCTTCGGGAAGCATCTTCATAGGCGGCATCCAGCTCAGTTCTGACATCCTTTGCTTTGTTGAGAATCTCAAAGAACTCAAGGATAAGACCGTCCCTTTTCATCTTGAGTAGTTTATGACCACTCTGGGAGAGCTTTATCTTTCTCTTGAATTCAATAAGTTCTGAACGAGTTGGTTTTACATCTTTCACGCCCATGTTGAATCACCTTTAAAGTTATTTGCTCTTGTGAGCAGGGTGGTACTTGTCGATATACTTGTTATCGATCCTGGTAAGCAGAGATTCCGGAAGCTCAGAGAGAATATCCCAGCCAACTTCAAGAGTGTCTTCAATTGACCTGTCTTCATCTCTTCCCTGACGTACGAACTTGTCTTCGAACAGATCAGCAAACTCAAGGATCCTCTGGTCTCTCTCGGACAATGCCTCTTTACCCACAATAGCCACAAGACCTCTAAGGTCACGACCTTCTGCATAACCGGCATACATCTGATCAGATACTGCCTTGTGGTCTTCCCTGGTCTTTCCTTCACCAATACCTGAGTTCATCAGACGTGATAGTGATGGAAGCACATTGATAGGTGGATAAATACCCTTCATGTGAAGTTCCCTGGAAACCACGATCTGACCTTCTGTGATATATCCTGAAAGATCAGGTATCGGGTGAGTGATATCGTCACCAGGCATAGTGAGAATTGAGAACTGAGTAACTGAACCCTTAAGTCCTTTAATGACACCTGCACGCTCATAGAGTGATGCAAGATCAGTGTACATGTAACCTGGGTAACCACGTCTTCCCGGAACTTCTTCACGAGCTGCACCCATCTGACGGAGAGCTTCACAGTAGTTTGTGATATCAGTAAGGATTACAAGTACGTGCATATCGTGCTCGTATGCAAGGTACTCCGCAGCTGTAAGAGCCATCCTTGGTGTGATGATACGTTCCACAGCTGGGTCGTCTGCAAGATTAAGGAAAACCACAGCCCTCTCAAGAGCACCGGTCTTTTCAAAGTCCTGCATGAAATACTGGGCTTCTTCGTTTGTGATACCCATTGCAGCAAATACTACCGCAAAAGGTTCGTCTGAACCTGGAACCTTTGCCTGACGTGCTATCTGAAGTGCGATCTCGTTATGTGGAAGACCTGATCCGGAGAAGATAGGGAGTTTCTGACCACGTACAAGAGTATTTGTTCCATCAATGGTTGAGATACCTGTCTGGATGAAATCCTCTGGTGGCATCCTTGAATAAGGGTTCATTGATGAACCGTTAACATCAAGCCGGTCTTCAGGAATAATACGTGGTCCTCCATCCAATGGTTCTCCAGAACCGGAAAGGATACGGCCAAGCATATCTTTTGATACTGGCAGTTTGATTGTCTCACCGGAGAATACTACACCGGACTCTTCATTTAGTCCAACAGTTCCTTCAAACACTTGAACTGCTACAACATCAGCTGAGCTGTCAAGAACCTGACCCCTCTTTGTTGTACCGTCTGGAAGATTGATGTGAACAAGTTCATTATAACCTACCGGCTCGGTCTTCTCGAGGAAAATCAATGGTCCGGAAATTTCTGTGATCGTCTTATATTCCTTGGTCATTTTAATTACCTCCAAGTGCTGCAAATTCCTTGTCCATCTTTTCCAGGACATCATTCAGTGCACTTTCGAAGTCCTCTTCGAATTTGACCTTGGCAAGTTCATCCTTTGATTCAAGGGATAGAATATCTGCCATTGCTATTCCCCTTTGAAGTGATGCCTGTGCCATGTCACTGTACTTGGAGATTGCTTTCAATAACTTGTACTGCTTATCGAATGAACAGTATGTGTCAACAGGGTGGAACGCGTTCTGCTGAAGGAAGTATTCCCTGAGCATACGGCAGATCTCAAGAACCAGCTGCTGGTCTTCCGGAAGTGCATCAGAACCGACTAGCTGAACAATCTCCTGAAGTTCGGATTCCTGTTGGAGAAGCCCCATTGCATGATCTCTGAGTGATACCCAGTCAGGTGCAACATTCTCTCCAAACCAGTCTGAAAGACCCTGAGTGTAGAGACTGTAACTTGTAAGCCAGTCTATAGATGGGAAGTGTCTCCTCTGTGCAAGTTTTGCATCCAGTGCCCAGAATACTTTTACAATACGAAGTGTGTTCTGTGTGACTGGTTCTGAGAAGTCACCACCAGGTGGTGATACTGCGCCAATAACTGTAATAGAACCTTCTTCTGATGCGTATGATCTTACTACACCTGCACGCTCATAGAACTCAGAGAGCCTTGCAGAAAGGTATGCCGGATAACCTTCTTCACCAGGCATTTCCTCCAACCTTGAGGAGATTTCCCTCATTGCTTCTGCCCATCTGGATGTAGAATCAGCCATAAGTGATACATCGTATCCCATGTCACGATAATATTCTGCAATTGTGATACCTGTGTAAACAGATGCTTCACGAGCAGCTACAGGCATATTCGATGTGTTCGCAATAAGAACTGTACGTTCCATAAGTGGACGACCGGTCTTTGGATCCTGGAGTTCAGGGAACTCGTTCAGTACATCAGCCATTTCGTTTCCACGCTCTCCACATCCTATATAAACTACAATGTCAGTGTCACTCCACTTTGCAAGCTGCTGCTGGGTAACTGTCTTTCCTGAACCAAATGGACCAGGGATTGCTGCAGTACCGCCTTTTGCAACAGGGAAGAGACCATCAAGGATCCTCTGACCTGTAATAAGAGGTTTTGTTGGAACTAATTTCTTTTCAACTGGACGTGGCATTCTTACAGGCCACTTCTGCATCATGGAAATTTCAGTGCCATCTGTAAGGACACACACGGTTTCATCAACCTTGAACTTTCCTGATTTTATTTCTTCAACTGTACCGGAAACTGTTGGTAGCACCATGATCTTGTGCTCAATGTTCTCAGTTTCCTGCACAACACCAATAACTGAACCGCCTTTTACGAAATCGCCACTTGATACGGTAGCTTTGAATGACCATACTTTTTCACGGTCAAGACCAGGAGCTGTAACACCTCTGTCAATGAAGTTTCCCATCTTTTCCTGGAGTACTTTCAGAGGTCTCTGAATACCATCATAGATACTTTCCAATAAACCAGGACCAAGTTCTACAGAGAGAGACATTCCAGTGTTCACCACAGGTTCACCTGGTTTGAGACCAGATGTATCCTCATATACCTGAACAATGGACTTATCATGATCTATTTTGATAACTTCACCCATTAAACCTTCATGACCAACATGCACCACATCGTACATTTTTGGCTTGATACCTCTGATAGTGACAACTGGTCCGGCCACACGATAAATTTCACCTTTCATTTCCACAAATCTACACCTACCGATTGCTTTATTTTTTCCCTTAAGTTCGAACTTTCACCACTACCTCCAAGAGTCACAACAGTTGGCTCAACAGAGTCATTGATAGTGTTTCTCAACATCTCCGGTAGTTTAACAAGATCATCACCGTGCATTACCAGAATGCCGACTTCTCGATCCTTAAGTATGTCCCCTACTGTAGTTTCAAGTTCGTCATCATTAACTTCAAAAATTTTCTTGATACCGGCCAGTCTGAAACCAGTTACAAACTCGCCATTTCCGACCACTGCTAATTCCATCAGATCACCAATTGTTCCTTGATAATATTATCATCGAGGTTGGCGGATTTACCACGTATTATGATCCGCACGTTATTTACCTCATTCCTTTTGGTTAGCATATAGTCCATAATTGGTACAATTGAAAGCGGATAAATATTTGAAAAGCTTCCTGCAGATTTTATCCTGTATTTTTTAAGTCGGCTTTCAACATCTATCAACGAAACCATATCCGGACTTACAACATCTGAGATCACATCCCAATAAGGATATTTTTTAAGTTCGGAAATAAAATCTTCAAATGAAAGAGGGACCCATTTTTCTATATCCTTAAGCTTCAACCTGAGTCCGCCATCCATCATAAGATCCATTATTTCAATATCATTATCACCGGATTTCTTCAAACGGAAAAGCGTCATAAGGTTCTTAATATCAATATTCACCCTGATAAACTCCGCAAATAATTTGCGGTCCTTGGACTTTGAACCACTGATAACCTCGAAAAGTCCTGCATAATAAAGTTTATCAAGCTGGTTTTCAATCTTTGAAAGATTGGTACCATCATAGTTCTTCAATATTGGATAATATTCCGTATTTGCAAGTTCGGAGATCACTTCCTCATAGCTACCCTTTGCCGCAAGCTCTGAAAGGAAAGTATAACTTAGCCTTCCTGCTGCAATAATAGCCTCGAGTATCTCCTCTTTAGGAGCATCATAATATTTCCCACGAAGAACGGTCTTTATGTTCCATACATCATATTCTTGAAGCTGCTTGCCCACTAGGAAATTCAAGTCACCTTCAGTAATATTAAGTAATTTTGTGAAGGTTACAGCAAGATTTCTGTTAAGAGCATGTTCGATGAGATCTACACCCTCATATTGCCTGGCCAATTCATCGACATCCTCTTTATATTCGGATTCTCCAATGAATCTGGCAATTCCATCAATACTCATATTCATAAGTCTGGGATAGGTCTCTTTTGGCAGGAGCTTACTTTTCATTGCACGTATACGTGTAACAGCATATGGGTAGTTTGAACGACCCTTTGGAGTGGGGGTTTTGGATTTACCAAGCTTAAATTTCTGCAACAACCGCATTTAGATATCACCCGAATAAGGTATCAGATGTCTTTTTCAACAACTGCTCATTCACGCCTTTAAGGATAACATCGTAAGTATAATCCAATTTTACAGTACCATCTTCATTCTCAATGACAACACCGCCAATGCAATCAATATTACCAGCATACTCAAGTGAAGATAACTTTTTAACAAGCTTCTCAGATCCAGTATTGGAATATATCTTAATACCATTAGCTTCATGTTTGTTTATGAGCGCTTTGAGAAATGCTTCATTCTTTTTTGGAGATAAATTTGATATGGCATCTATAGATTGGACATACACTTTATCGAGTAATTCCTTGCGTGCATTGAGCAATGTGCGTTTCACTTCAAGATTTGCACTGGATAATTCTTGCTGCCTGATCTTTTTAATGTCATCTTCTGCTTTTGCAAGACGTTCACCCATGATCTTTTTAGCATTTTGTCTCGCCTCTTCCAGAATCTGAGAGACTTCTGCATCTGCCTTGGAATCCATTTGGGAAACCTCTGCCTGTGCAGCATCCATGACATCATTTACAACAGTTTCAAGTCCCATGCTCAACACCTTTAAAAAATTTAAGAGCAAAAAATGCTCTTAAATCAATTTAGATGATCAAAATTGCAACTACCAGACCAAAGATAACAATCGTTTCTGGAATTACAGTAAGGATCAAACCTTTACCAAAAAGACTCTCATTTTCTGTCATTGCACCAATAGCTGCGGAACCAATATCCTTCTCTGCTATAGCAGATCCCAGACCAGTGAGACCTATTGCGATTCCTGCGCCAATTGCTTTTAATCCTGCCGGGTCCATATATAATGTTTCTGTTACCATTTTCTTATTCCTCCGTGTGTTTTCTAATAAATCCAAATGGATCGTACTTTCGTCCCCCTCCTTCGTAGAATTTTCCGAAGAATTCTACATACTGCAACCTGAGCGCATGTAATCCGGGGGCAATAATGCTCAGTACAGAGTTTAAACCGTGTCCTAATAAGAACACTAAAATTGCAAAGATGGTCATTACACCAATTGGCGTACCTGGCTTCCACATCATATCAAAAGCGATCAGGTTGACAGTTGATGCAATGGAAATTGATGATAATCCCACAGCTATGATACGAGTGTAGGACAGTGGGTTACTTACAAGTGAAGGCAATTCGATGGGGCCTTTAATACCTTCTCCTTTAACAAGCATAATGAAACCTATCAAAAATACAGCAATTCCTACTATGGTAGGGAGCATGCCCAGGTAACCAAGTACTGCAAGAATGATACCAAGTTCCACGACAATCCAGCTGCCCTTTTCAAACATAGCTTCTGAAAAACCATGTTTTTTATTCACGTTAATAAAACCTACTATGTAACCCAAGTTGACGTGAAGAAGACCAACAAGAACAGTTACAACTATCATGGTCATAACAATATGTGTCCTATGAACAGGATAAGTGATCATTTCCCCTGCTATGGGAGATGCAAACAGAGTTATGGTTTCAAATCCTTTGATCAATCCTTCAGTTACTCCATGCTCTGTATGCACACTTGCAATGGAGAATCCAAAAGCTTCACCATATATTATACCAAATAAAAAAGCAGATATCTGGCAGTATATAAGAATATTCATAAGTGATTTGACAGTATCTGAGGAAATTGCCTTTTTAATGATAAATGCAACGGTCATAAGAAACAATGCATAGCCCATATCACCCAAAATCATTCCGTAAAAGAGCGGAAATGAAATAAATATCAATGCAGTGGGGTCTATTTCCTTATATGAAGGGCGTGAATATAAGTCCATGACCTCCTGGAAAGGAGCAGTGGTTTTTGAATTATTATATTCAATAGGAATGTCCTTTTCATCTTCCTCTTTTACTTCCTCTTTGGAAACAAATGCACGTCCATTTGTAGCTGATTCTACAATACGTTCCAGCTCAGCATAATTCTCCTGAGGAACCCAGCCATCAATAACAAATGTGCTATCCGAAGTAGCTATCCTAAGAGGAGCTTCTGACTTTTGAACTTCGATGGAAAGGAGCTCGTTGCTGGCCAGAATGAAATCAGCATATTTCTGTTTGACAGATTCGATATCTGTATCGATCTTTTCTAACTGCTTCAACAAAGTTGATTCTTTTGATGCAATACTTGAAAGGGAATCAGATGGCATTCCACTTACATTTGGAACCCTGAGTTCCCGGAAAGCATATTCTGCAAGCAGCTCTGAGACATCTGCTGATCGGTCACTTGTCACAAAGAGTACCACAGTACCTTTTACTGCATCGTAGAATATCTCATAGGAAGAGATGATCTTGGAAACTGCAGACTCAATATCCTCCTTTACAGATCCAGAGAATACAGACAGATGCTCATAGCCACGATAAAGATCCAGATCAAGAGGAATATTAACAAAAGGAATTAGCTCTTTCTTAAGAGATTCGATCTCTTTAAGCTCATTCTCAAGTTTTGATCTCTGATCGATCATTTGATCGATCTCAGCATCCAGCTTAGTAAGATTATCATCAAGTGAAGAAAGAACAGCTTGCTCGTCCTGTTTCTTTGAACTTGCCTCGTCTATATCCAGCAAGTTAGCAATTGATCTTATCTGGATCAGTTTCTTGGAAACCTCATCTATATTATCAAATGGTCTGCCAATATGAAGACCAGATTCATCTTCATTGAAATCTTCTATCTGGAACAGTTTTGCTTTGTGCAGAGCATCGACCGTTTCTCTAAAAATGCTTTTATGACCAACAATTACGGCACGATTCATCTGCTTTACTTCAAGCATGTATTGCCCTCTCAAACTCGTTAACAATTAATTTGACGGCTTCATCGACCTTGGAAGAGGCGGATTTGGCAATAGATTCGGCTTCATGCACCCCATCCTCGATTATCTTTTTCCTATCTGAAGTGATAGACTGTTCTGCAGAACTCATTGCACTCTGCACAGAAATTTGTGCATCAACTTCGGCCTGTTTGATTATCTCTCTGGCCTCGGCACGTGCACTGGCGATACGGTCGTTCTTTCTTTTCTTACCGTCGTCAATCATTTTTCGTGCATTGTCTTCTGCTTCTTTGATTTCCGACAAGATTTTTTCTTTGGCCATGCTATTCCTCATGTGATGAATTGTTTATTATCCCAATAAATCATCATCTCCTACTGCTAGCTCCCATATAAAGTATTCGGTTTTTGGAACATTAACAAGCAGAAAATAATAATAGATCATCATTTGAATTATAATAATTATCTATTATATGACGTTATTAATAATGTCCCTTGACATCGTATCCCAATTAATCATAGCTAATAAAAGATATCAAAACTCAATGCATAGACTTATCCATTCGAAGGGGTAGCTGAGTTCCCGGAGATATACTATGAATATATTTGCTCCTAAATTCAGGGTTGCGCATCATGCAATACTCAGCAGAACACTTGTATGCTTCATGCTGACCCATTCTATTCCATATTGTAGAAAGCTTTTCCTCACGAATATTCCCAAAAGAGAGAGGGGTATATGCGCATGGAAGAACATCTCCACCGGCTGTTGCATGCATCCATCTTCGGCCTGCAAAACAACCGAACTGATCAGGACCCATGAAATTGGGGAATGAAGTGACTCTTGGACCCTCTTCTTTTTTGTTCATTGAATTCTGGAACTTGCCAAGACGATCAACGTCTTTAGTGCTAATGACCTCATCCTCATGATCCATCCACCTCCCAACGGCTATGATCTCATAAATAGACATTTCCTGCATACCCATATCTGCCGCAAAATTATAGAAGCCATTAAGGTCATCGATGTTATGAGGAGAAACGACCACAAAGAGATCGGCAAGAATGCCAGCATTTACTACGTGCTCTATTCCATTAACAGTGTTCTTGAAAGCACCTTCTCGCCCCCTCACACGATCATGTTCAGCTTCATCAGGACTATCCAGACTCAAGTGTGCAGCATAAAGACCTGCTGCCTTCAGATCCCTGGCCCTTTGCTCGGTCAAGCTAAAACCTGATGTGAAACAAGCAGCCACCGCACGGGCCTTATCCACCTTTTCGACCATGTGTTCAAGATCCTTTCGAAGCAAGGTCTCTCCACCATCAAAGGCGATGTAGTAAGAACCAAGGTCAATTGCCTGCTGTATGGTACTATTGATCTCATCGTATGCCAGGATCGGGTCTGCTACAGTACCAGCCGCACCACAATGGATACAATCATAAGGACAATGTGTGGTAATACCTATAGAGAACTGGTCCGGAACCCTTTTCTTCAGAATAGAAGCCACCTGTGCACTGATCATCCTATTGAAGATCTCACCTGGCATAGGGGGAGCCCATGTTGAGAATATAATGTTTTCCTCATCTGCATGGATCGGCTTTTCTTCCTGGAAGATCTTATTGATCCTCTTTAAAATTGGCTTTGCAACAGGAGCTAATGGACCTTCGGCATCAAGAACCACTTTTTTGTTTTCAGTACTTGCATTAACTTTAATTACTGATTTATCATAAACTCTCATGAAGTCACCTGATAATTAAATAAAATTAAAGAATATCCCCGGGAAGCATATCAACTGTAATAAGATCAGTTATAAGCTCCAGTTTTTCCCTTGCATCTGAGGTAGGGAAAAAAGCAAGGACGTCTTTTGCATTCTGCACACAATAGCGCACTTGCTGCAGTGTTTTCTCCACAGCCAAGTCATGATCCATTGTCCTCCTGTAAATAAGAGGCAATGTTACAGACTCATAAGTGGAACTTTTATCTTCAAGTCTGTTTAGGTACTCAAGAAGATCATCAACTATCTGATATGCATTACCCACATTCTCACCAAATGATTGTAACTTTAATGCAATGGCTTCATCCACACCTGCAACATACGCACCTATTACAGCACTTGCAGCAAAAAGAGAAGCGGTTTTCTTACTGATACACTCATAGTAGTTCTGTTCCCTGAATCCCTCATCCACACTGGAAATATCAATGGTCTCACCTTCAGCCATATGCATACCAGCCCTGCCAAATTCATTTACAGCATTGCTGCCATAACCGGAGATCAGTGATATAGCCTTGGATATCAAAAAATCCCCGCAAAGAATGGCAGCAGGAACACCATATTTTTTATGTGCTGATTCAACACCTCTGCGCACAAGACCACCGTCAAGAACATCATCATGTATAAGAGAAGCAGAATGAATAAACTCAATAGCAAGCGCTGCATTGATACTATCCCGGGGATTGCCACCGCACAACTCAGTACACAACACCAGCATTATGGGCCTGATGTTTTTACCACCGGAACTACATATATGAAGAAGCATCTTCTTCATCTGGGACTTATCATCCATGGAGCGAACCATTCTATCCTTGGCCTCTTTGATAAGCTGATATTCCTCCAGATCTTCTATTTGTATCATATATATCATCCAGTCATTCTGAGTATTTAGAAGGACAACTCACAACGATCCGATTCGCCTCAATAAATCCATTAGACAGCATTTTTCCGTTTATACTAATGCTTTGCCCTTCTACTAAATTGGCTGGAAGCGAACCTGTGTATTCAACATACAGCTCAAAAGAAGGGTCTTCAAGATCCTGAAGCATAAAAGAAGTACCCCCAGTGGATATCTCCAGAGTTTCATTCTTGACCGTACCCATAGTGTTAATGTCACGTCCCACATATTTATCGGAATTTTCCGATAGCTCAGAGATCATAGGATAACCCTCGGAAAGGTTCACATTCCAGAGACCCACAAAACCAACAATAACAATAAAAGCAACAGCAAGAACACTTTTCTGTTTTTTATCCATAAAAGCACCTCATTATGATATTATTTTGCCATTTTGCGACATTGGGACAGTATCCTCATACGAGAACGTAATATGTATGCAACATATGCTGACAATATAATCCATGTGATTGCGAATGCAATTTCTAACGCATCTATAAAGAATCACCTCTATATCAGATTAACCTTTACTGTTCATCTGCATTAAGAAGAAAACCTGCAGCAATAAACAAACAGTTATGAATCAATGCGTACATTGAAAGACCATACCTGATAATCAAGTATTAATATAGGTGTGCAGTAGTATAGTTCCATCCTATATATATGTAAACATACGAACAAAAAACTTTATGATCAACTATGGTAAAACCTCCAAGACTTATAGCATGGGAAACGACAGCAGGATGTAACCTTTCGTGCAAACATTGCAGAGGGTCATCTACAGAAAAAAAACCAGAAGGGGAGCTCACAACTAAAGAAGCGTTCCATTTCGTAGATGAAATAAAGGAAATCGGAGATCCGATCCTTATACTCAGTGGTGGTGAGCCGCTTGTAAGAGAGGATATATTTGATATCGCAAGATATGCCACCGAAAAAGGTCTTCGCGTTGCCATGGCCACCAACGGGACACTGGTAACAGCTGAAATAGCAGAGAAGATAAAAAGTGCTGGCATACAGAGGGTTAGTATCAGTCTTGATGGCTCAAGTTCAAAGACCCATGATGATTTCCGTTGCATGCCAGGAGCATTCGAAGGTGCATTGTCTGGAATAGAAAATCTGAAAGGAGCAGGAGTAAGCTTTCAGATAAACCCCACAATCACAAAGCGCACCATTGATGAGATCCCCGAAATACTCGAAATGGCAAAGGATCTGGGTGCTGATGCTCTTCACATATTCCTCCTGGTCCCCACAGGCAGAGGCAAGGAACTTGAAAATGATGAAATCCCCCCTGTAGAATACGAAAGAATACTAAACTGGTTCTATGACAGGCAAAAGGATGCAGGTATCCAGCTCAAGGCCACATGTGCACCACATTATTTCAGAATAATGCGCCAGAGAGCTGAGAAAGAAGGTATTGAGATCAGCGTGAAGACACACGGCTATGAAGCAATGACAAAAGGTTGCCTTGGTGGAACTGGATTTTGTTTTGTATCAAGCACAGGAGATGTTTTCCCATGTGGATACCTTCCTGTACTGGCAGGAAACATAAAAGAAAAGAGTTTCAAAGATGTCTGGGAGAACGCTAAAGTATTCAACGACCTGCGTGATGTTTCCAAACTTAAAGGAAAATGTGGAAGATGTGAATATAATACAGTATGTGGGGGTTGCCGTGCACGTGCCTATGCTGCCACCGGAGACTACCTGGAAGAAGAGCCCTATTGTATATATGTACCTAAAAAACAGTGATTTTAATGATATTACTTGATGATACTGATAAAAAGATACTCAATACAATACAATTTGATTTTCCACTGGAAACCGAGCCATTTCAAAAGCTGGGAGAGCAACTGGGTATCAGTGAAAATGAAGTGATTAAAAGGCTTGAACGACTGCAAAATGAAAGAGCAGTCAGAAAAATAGGACCTATTATCAACCGCAAAGGAATTGGCGGCACAAGCACCCTTGTAGCGGCTACTGTTCCTGAAGATAAAGTGGATGAGGTTGCAGCTTACATCAATGAGTATCATGAAGTATCCCACAACTACCACCGCCCTGGTAAATTCAATATCTGGTTCACAATATCCGCACCTAGCAGAAGAAGGATAGATAATATACTGGAAGAACTTCGGGAAAGAACAGGACTTGAATTCATCGACCTGCCTACGAAAAAACTGTTCAAGATCGGAGTGAAATTTAACATCTGGTGATAGAATGGATGAGATTGATGAGAGGATAATAAAACTGACACAGAACGGCATCCCAATTAAAAGATCACCTTTTGCAGATATCTCCATTGAACTTGGAATTAGTGAAAAGGAGATCATCAAACGCCTCGAAAAGATGAAGCAAGAAGAGATCATCCGCAGGTTTGGTGCATCCATTGGTCACAGAGATATCGGAATTCTTGCAAACGCCATGTGTGTCTGGAACGTAGCTGATGAGATGACAGATGAAGTCGGAACGATCATGGCAAGCTTTTCAGAGGTCACACACTGTTATGAGAGACCAAGGGTCCCGGGTTGGGATTATAATCTTTTCACAATGGTGCATTCATATACCAAAGAAGAATGTTATGAGATTGCAGCAAAGATATCCAAAGCCACAGACATCAAAGATTACAAACTTCTTTTTAGTGACAGGGAATTCAAAAAAACCGGAGTTAGATTATAATCGCAATCTTTAACTAATTTACAAAAAAAAGCAGAAGGCAAGCATTCCCGGAGATGGAGATATGAAAGACAAGAACCACTTCCTGCCACTGCTGATAGATATGAACGATAAGAAGGTCGTTATTTTTGGAAGTGGATCGGTCGGAGAAAGAAAAGTTAAGCTCTTCTCAGCATATACAGCTGTGACAGTTGTAAGCCGCAGTTATTCCGATACTTTTTTTGAGCTGGAACGCAAGAACAATGTCACACTTATCAAGGCAGATGCCGGGAAGCTCACTGATGCAGACATCAATGAGATCATAAAAGATGCTTTTCTTGTAGTACCTGCAACCAATGACAGGAGCATAAACGAAAGAATAGTGAATCTTTCAAAAATATATGGAATTCTAACTAATGAAGTAGATGCCATTGGAGATGTAACAATTCCTGCTGTAATTAAGCGTGGAGGACTGACCATCAGTATTTCCACAGCAGGATCAAGCCCTGCATTTTCCAGATTCACAAGACAGCAGGTAGAGAAGATCATCACTCCTGAATTTGCAGATATGATCAAGATACAGGATGAGATGAGGACATACCTTAAGAATGAAGTTCCTGATCAGAGAGATAGAAAAAATATACTGTGGGACATACTCGAGAGTGAAGAGCTATGGGCTGCACTGAAAGAATCCTATGAAAAAGGGTTTAAAATAGCACAGGATATAGTAAGGAAGAAAATAAGCGAGAAAGCCAGATGAACATGTACCATATCCACTGCCATTTGAATCATTATAAAAACATGAGGTGCCCATGACTGAAATAACCAGTATGGTGATCACCCATTCCAAAGCAACTGTAGAAGAAATCGAGGAAGCATGGAACGGGGACATCGAGAAAATGCTAAAGAATCTGCATTCCAATGATCTGGTCCATGAATGTGTAGTACTTAAGACCTGTAATCGTGTGGAAATATACATTGTATCCCAAAAGGGAAGCAGTGTTTTGTTCCAATTTGCAAAGAAAATGGGGCTTTCTTCGAACATTGTTGACTTTTTTGATCATGAAGAATCCATAATGCATCTGTTAAACCTGGCATCTGGACTTAAGTCCATGATAATAGGAGAAGACCAGATACTTGGACAGATAAAGGACCTCTATCTGGTTGCAAAGAAACTTGGAACCACCGGAAAGATGTTGGATACCGCATTCAGCAAAGCCATCCAGGTAGGTAAGCGTGTAAGAACTGAAACCGAGATAAACCACGGGGCACTTTCAATTGCGTCTGCCTCTGTAGACCTTGCTGAGGAAACCGTAGGAGATCTCAAGGACAAGATGGTACTTGTTATCGGCACAGGAGAGATGGGGGCGCTTGTCACACGTGCACTTTCCCACAGGGAAATTAAATTGATGTATATTGCTAACCGTACGTATGAAGCAGCAAAACAACTTGCAGATGAGATGGGAGGGCATGCAGTGAACTTTGACCAGATTAATGAGAATCTGAGGAAAGCAGATGTAGTTATAAGTGCAACCGGTGCACCTCACTTTGTCCTGAAATACGAACAGGTTGAAAAGGCCATGAGTTACAGGGAAAAAGAAATTCTTTTTATAGATATCGCAAATCCAAGGGATATAGACCCTTCTATAAAAGACATACCCTATGTCACCCTATATAATATAGATAACTTGAGGGTCATCAATGAGAAGAACCTTGAACTAAGAATGGGAGAGGCTAAAAAAGCCCAGAAAATCATTGAAGAAGAATTCTGTCTGCTCAATAAACAGTACAAACAACAAAAAGCAGATCATCTTGTATCCAAGCTCTATGCGCAATCATACAAGCTCCGCATACATGAAAAAGAGAAGGCTATAACTAAACTGAGTGCATATCACACGATTGGTGAGATAGAGAGTAAAATTATAGAAAATCTTACCCACTCAATAATAAATAAAATCCTTGCAGAACCCACAAAGGTCCTCAGATATGCAGCAGAAACAGGCGATGATGAACTGCTGGATACAGTGAGTAAATTATTCAACATTGAAAAATCCAGCTTATATACAAAGAATAAAGATGAGATGATAAAATGTTTCCCCAGCACAGAATGAGAAGACTAAGAACTGGCAAGATCAAAGATCTGGTACGCGAAACTTCCTTAACGGTCAATGATCTGATATATCCCGTGTTTGTCAATGAGACGATCAACTCCCCAAAAGAAGTGTCGTCCATGCCTGGTGTTTTCAATCTACCGGTGGAAAAGATAGCTGACGATGCAAAGGAAGTTGCTGAACTTGGCATACCAGCAATGATGCTTTTTGGTATACCAAAAACAAAAGATGAGCAGGGAAGCAGTGCATGGGGCGATGATGATGTTGTGCAGCGTGCTGTGCGTGAGATCAAAAATGAACTTGGCAAGGATATGCTTGTTATTACTGATGTATGCCTCTGTGAATACACCAGCCATGGACATTGTGGAATGGTGAACTACGATACAGAAGAGATAATGAACGACCCTACATTGCCTCTGCTGGGAAAGACAGCAGTCAGCCATGCAAAAGCCGGCGCTGATATGGTGGCACCATCAGGAATGATGGATGGTATGATAAGCGCAATTCGCAGTGCACTCGACGACAACTCATTCCATAACACCCCGATCATGTCCTATGCTGCAAAGTATTCTTCATCATTCTACGGACCTTTCAGAGATGCAGCTGGGTCAGGATGCTGTTTTGGGGACAGATCTACTCACCAGATGGACCCTGCAAATTCAGATGAGGCAATCATGGAAGCTGCTCTTGATATCGAAGAGGGTGCCGACATAATTATGGTTAAACCGGCGCTTCCATACTTAGATATAATATACCGCCTCAAGAACGAATTCGAGATCCCAACAGCAGCATATAATGTCAGCGGGGAGTATGCAATGCTCAAGGCAGCAGCCCGGAACGGATGGCTCGATGAGAAGGCGGCCATCTACGAATCCCTCCTGTCAATAAAGCGTGCAGGTGCGGATATGATAATTAGCTATTTTGCCAAGGATATGGCTCAAATATTAAAATAATTGTAAGGTGTTTATATGTCATTAGATAAGTCCAGAGATCTATATAATAAAGCAAGGACCCTCATTCCAGGAGGGGTCAGCAGTCCGGTACGAGCTATCAAACCATACCCATTCTACACTGACTCGGCAAGCGGTTCAAAGATCAGGGATATAGATGGAAATGAGTACATTGATTACTGTCTTGCATATGGCCCGAACATACTCGGACACTCAAACCCAACTATCAAACAGGCAATAATATCACAGCTTGAAAAAGGCTGGTTATACGGCACCCCTACTGAACTGGAAGTAGATCTTGCAGAAAAGATAGCAGGACTATACCCCAGTATCGACATGCTCAGATTTGTTTCCACAGGAACTGAAGCAACCATGAGTGCACTTCGTGCAGCGAGAGGGTTCACAGGCAAGAACAAATTCATTAAGATAGAAGGTGGATTCCACGGAGCACATGATGCAGTACTGGTAAAAGCCGGCTCAGGTGCCACAACACTTGGAAAACCAGACTCTCTGGGAATACCTGAGGATTTTACAAAAAATACACTTCAGGTACCATTCAATGACATAGAAGCACTTACAACAGTCATTGAGAAAAATCAGGATGAACTTGCCGCACTCATCATAGAACCGGTAATGGGTAACATAGGCCCCATACTCCCAGATGCTGGCTACCTAAAGGATGTACGCAAACTAACTGAAGAGAACGATGTAGTGCTTATCTTTGATGAAGTGATAACCGGTTTCAGACTTGCAATGGGAGGAGCACAGGAATATTTTGGAGTAACACCTGATATGACAACCCTTGGTAAGATTATCGGTGGCGGACTGCCAATTGGTGTTTTCGGAGGGAAGAAAGAGATCATGGAGATGATAGCACCTTCCGGAAGTGTATACCAGGCAGGAACCTTCAGCGGAAGCCCGGCCTCAGTTGCAGCGGGACTTACAGTTCTTGACGTGCTTGAGAAAGAAGAGGTTCATAAGAAGCTCAATGCCACCGGTGAGATGATGAGAAGCAGCTTATATGAAATTGTGGCAGACCTTGGACTTGATTACAATGTAGTTGGTATTGCATCCATGTTCAAAATATTCTTTGGCGACAAGCCACTGAACTATCAGGATGTGCTCAAATGCGATAAGGAAGGATACCTTAAATTCTTCTTCAAGATGCTTGATAGCGGAGTTTTCATTCCCCCATCACAGTTCGAGACGAATTTCATTTCAACTGCACATACTGAAGATGATATTGAGAAAACATTACTTGCTTATGAAGCAAACCTCAAATGAGCGGTGAAGCAAGATGATAATAGGAACCCGTGGAAGTGCCCTGGCCCTTGCACAGACAGAGACCATTGAAAGCCTCCTTTCAGAAATAAGAGTTAGCACGACCAGAAAAATAATCACAACAACAGGAGATGCTTTTACAGACAGGCCACTGCATGAGGTGCCAGGTGTTGGTGCATTTGTCAGGGAACTCGATAACAGGATGTTCAATGGTGAAATTGACATAGCAGTCCACTCCATGAAAGACCTCCCTACAATTCGTCCTGAAGGATTATCCATCTCTGCAGTGTTAAAGCGTGATTCTCCTTATGATGTATTGCTCACAACAGACGGCTCCAGAATGGATGAACTTCCTGAAGGGGCTGTACTTGGTACCTCATCCATGCGCAGAAGGGCACAGATACTCAGGTATCGCCCGGACCTTAACGTCCAGGACCTTAGAGGTAACATCAACACCAGAATAAGAAAACTTGAAGAAGGTCTTTATGATGGTATCCTGCTTGCAGAAGCAGGTCTTCAGAGAATGGGCTGGGAAATGGACGTCGAGCAGCTTGGTTCCCAATTCTTCTGCCCTTCTGCAAACCAGGGAACCATTGCCGTGGTAACTCCGACCGGAACTGAAGCAGAGGAAGCAACATCCAGGCTTGATCACCAGAGAACAAGGATAGAGACAGAAGTAGAGCGCATAGTCATCACGGATATTGAAGGGGGATGCATAGCCCCTATAGGCTCCTTTGCACATTTCATCAACGAAGATGAGATCAGTATATGTTGTGAAGTACTGGCACTGGATGGCTCGGAGCATATACGTATTGATGAGGTAATCCCTGTAGACAGGTATCAGGAATTTGCAAAAATAATCGGAAGAGAACTGGTGCAGATGGGCGGCAAGGAACTTGTACAGAGAGCAATATGCCAGCTAGAATCTGGAAATGCTTATGAAATGCAAGATTAATATGATAGATATTACCGGAATAAGGCTCAAAAATCCTACAATACTGGCTGCCGGCATAATGGGCACCACCGGTGCATCTCTTATACGTGTTGCAAATAAGGGAGCTGGCGCGGTTGTAACAAAATCCGTTGGTCCTGAGCCTAAAGAAGGACATAAGAACCCAAGTATGATAGACCTTGGATATGGATTTTTAAATGCCATGGGATTACCAAATCCTTCCTATCCTGATTTTAAGAGTGAGCTTGCAATAGCAAAGAACCAGACAGATACTCCGGTTATTGCAAGCATATTTGGCAGCACTGAAGAAGAGTTTGTAGATGTTGCCATGGGACTTGCAGATTCAAAGCCCGATGCATTTGAGCTGAATGTAAGTTGCCCTCATGCATTGGGATATGGAGCTTCTGTGGGAACTAATCCAGATGCTGTGGAAAGCATCACCAAAACAGTTAGGGATGCTGTGGATGTCCCTGTTTGGGTGAAACTAACACCCAATGTCACGGATATTGTAACAATTGGAGAAGCAGCACAAAGGGGTGGAGCTGATGCAGTTGTTGCCATCAATACTGTAAAAGGAATGGCAATTGACATCAACAGTGGATACCCTATACTTGGCAACAGGTTCGGTGGACTTTCCGGACGTGCTGTGAAGCCAGTTGCATTGAAATGTGTCTATGACCTGTATACTGCTCTTGACATATCCATTATTGGTGTTGGAGGCGTTTACACCTGGGAAGATGCCATTGAAATGATGATGGCAGGTGCCAGTGCGGTACAAATAGGCTCTGCAGTCTACGAAGGACTGGAAGTATTCAGCTCCATTTCCACGGGAATCGAAAAATTCATTTCTGAAAAAGAGTACAGCGATATAACAGATATCATCGGGATTGCACATGAGAGGATATAATGTACCCCATTAACGTCAAAATAATTAAGATCATCAAAGAAACCCTATCAACAAGGACCTTTGTCTTTGACAGATCGTTCGATGAAGCAATTGCCGGCCAGTTCGTTATGGTGTGGATACATGGTGTGGATGAGATTCCCATGACACTTTCGAGTAAAAACTCCATTACTGTGCAAAAAATTGGTGATGCCACTGAAAAACTATTTGCCCTTGAAGAAGGATCTGAACTTGGTATAAGGGGTCCTTTTGGAACAGGTTTTACTTTGCCAGAAAAGGATGAAAAGATACTTGTGATAGCTGGTGGGGTAGGTGCAGCACCACTTGCACCACTTGCAGAATATGCAGCATCAAAAGGAATTTGCATGAGCATTATACTTGGAGCAAGAAATGCTGATGAACTACTCTTTGCAGACAGGTTTGCATCCTGCGGGGAACTACACCTGACAACTGATGATGGCTCTGCACACAGGTGCGGATTTGTAACCGATATTCTTACTGAGACTGACGTAGCGGCCTATAACAAGATATACACCTGTGGTCCTGAAATGATGATGAAATGCATTTTCGATATGCTGGAAAAAGAGGAAGCTCTCGAAAAGACAGAATTCAGCCTTCATAGATATTTCAAGTGTGGAATTGGAGTTTGTGGTGCATGCTGCATGGACAAGGCAGGGCTTCGAGTCTGCAAAGACGGACCCGTTTTCAATGGAATTCAACTTGTAGATTCAGAATTTGGCAATTACATGAGAGGACCAAGCGGGAACAAAAAACAATTTTGAACCCTTTTTTCATTTGATTTTTGGCAAGATTTCTTTCTTTCTTTCTTTCTTTCTTTTTTTACATACAAGAACTGCACTGCAGTTACTTTGTAAGAATAACTAAATGATTATGAGCATCATCATAACATCCACAAATTATACAAAGTGTTTATATACATCGTGTATGATATTGAAAATACCGATTAAGATTGGTGGTATGATATGAAAAATACGAACTTAAAAAAGATCACTTTGATGTTGATAGCAGCATTGATGATAATTGGAACAGCTTCAGCAGTTGCACAAGCTACAGCATCTGCTGAATTGATCGATGAAGAATGTGACCTTGCTGTATGGACATACGGCAATCATAACAGCATAACAAGCGGCTTTGAATCCTATTTCAGCAGTAGTGTCATAGGCAACACATGGACAGATGCAGACGGAAGACTTGCTATAATAGGTGAAAATGGTTATATGACCATTAATACAGAAAATCCTACTGACTGTTTCTGCATAGTTTTTGCAAGCGACGAAAATGATGGATACGCAGAAGTTTATGTCGATGATGAAAAAGTATGGGGAGGCGACACCTGGGCAAACGTTGCAACGGAACAGCCCATAGATGCACAGAAAATAAGATCATTGAAGATCACTGGTCTGCAAAGCACTACCCACAAGATCGAGATAAAGAACCCAAATGTAAACGCTGTTAACGATGTTCATAACGGTCATGTAACAGTTTACAAATACGGATATAACTGTCCTAACACAGAAATTCCTGAATTCCCAACAATTGCGCTCCCTGTAGCTGCAATACTCGGACTTGCATTCGTATTCCAGAGAAGGGAAGAATAAGTTAATCAAAATGAAGCTCACAAAGCTTCATCTTTTTTTATTTCAATGCATAAAGATCAAAAAAGAATGAGAAGAACTTTTATGCAGAATATTCCTGCACCATGATCTTTGAAGCCATTCCAAATCCAAGGGCGTAATCGCATCCGTTAACGGATACAATTAGACAACCATTTGTACCTCTTTTCACTTTAAGAACAGTGTTCTCTATAAATCCCATAGATCTGAGACGATTAAGCAGACATTTACCTGCATTGATAGAAATGATCTTGCTATCCTTGCCTTCCGGCATCATTACAAGTGGTATGATCGGAGCCATTTTTTACCTCTATCGTTTTCTAAAAGTTATGTTTAATGAATAACAGCAATTTCAGATTCATTCATGATATTAGGCATCCCTAATATTAGTTGATACCACGATATAGTGTTCAATGGTATATATAATTTGCTATTTTAAAATAATTGTTGTCCACTGAACAATTGAACTTGCTCTCCCAACACAAGTAATTTAAATCTTAATTTAAATCCCTATCATAATGTCTTCTGATAAAAACGAAAGCAAAATACCGGAACTTGTGATGGGTGTAAAGAATCTGGCAGCTTTAAAAGCATGTAAAAAACATGCAGATGCGGTTTATTTCTCACTTGACAGGTTGAGCCTCAGGTCCAGAGCACAGGAGATAACAACTGAAAAGCTTGCTTCTTTTATTGAAGAGATACACAAAAACAAAATGAAAGGATACCTTGCAGTAAATTCCGTAATATACCCCGAAGAACTCAAAGAACTGGATGAAGTACTTGAATGTGCTGCTTCTGCAAATGTGGATGCTGTTATCGCATGGGACCCTGCAACGATAAGCAAAGCTGCTGATAAAGACCTGAAAATACATATATCAACCCAGGCAAATGTCTCGAACCAGATCACTGCAGAGTTCTACAGATCCCTTGGGGCCAGCAGAGTAGTGCTTGCACGGGAACTTAGTTTAGAGCAAATAAAACAGATTAAAGAAGATACCAAGATCGAACTTGAAGTATTCGTTCACGGAGCCATGTGCCAGTCCATTTCCGGCAGGTGTTATCTTTCGGCATATCTGCTTGGAAAGTCAGGTAACTGTGGAGAATGTAGCCAGCCATGTCGCTGGGAATGGTCCCTGCATTCGGATAACGGAGCAATCGTTGATATTGAAGGTAAATATCTAATGAGCGCAAAGGACCTCTGTATGATAGAACACATACCTGAACTTGTCAAAACAGGTGTCGATGCCTTCAAGGTTGAAGGAAGACTCCGAAACCCAGGATATACATCAACCGTTTCAAGATCTTATCGCCAGGCACTTGATTTCTTCATAGATGGCACCTATAATAAAAGCAAAATTGTTCCCCTGAAAGAGAAACTGGCACTTGAGTATAACAGGGGCTTTTCAACTGGCTTCTATTTTGGATATCCAGGACCTGACAGTCTGGCATATGATTCTAACATGAATGCTTCACCAATAAAGAGAGAAGCCGTAGGAGTAGTTACAAACTACTACCCAAAGATGTCTGCAGCAGCCGTGAAGCTACTGGAAAAAGGATTAAGTGTTGGAGATCAGATCATATTTGAGGGTAGTACCACTTATCTGGAACAGGAAGTTAGATCCATTGTTTATGAGGGAGGAAGTGTTAATTCAATTGAAAACGGGAACGAAATTGGTTTAAAAGTAGAAGATATTGTTCGCAAGAATGATCGTGTGTTCAGAATAAATAAAGATATAATTCAATAATATGTTCAATTTCGAATGATATTTTTATTAGCGTTTTGCTTTGTGATAGTTTATACATCTGTCCTCAACAGCTTTCATGAAAACGTAAAATATAGATTTCATAAATAAATAAATACATAAATACATAAATAAATAAATAAATAAATAAATAAATAAGTAAATAAAATGAATTTCAAGCTGACACTGTTTTAATAAAAACGGTAGGTTTACTCATGTGCAATAACAAATTATATATCTAAATAAAAATATATTATAATTTCCTATATTAAAACTCAGGAGAATAATTATGGACGAATTAATGCAAGTTGCTATAGAAGAGGCAAAAAGCGGACTAAAAGAAGGAGGAATTCCCATTGGCTCTGTTCTTGTCAGAAATGGAGAGATCATCGGCAAAGGACACAACAGAAGAGTGCAACATAATGATCCGATGGCTCATGCTGAGATAGACTGCATCCGCAGTGCTGGAAGAATTGGAAAATATGATGATACAATTATTTATTCAACACTAATGCCATGTTATCTTTGTGCAGGAGCAATAGTGCAATTTGGAATTAAGAAGGTCATTGCAGGTGAATCAGATACTTTTGAAGGAGCCTCCGACTTTATGAAAGAGCACGGTGTCGAAGTTATCGATCTTGACATAGCAGAATGCAAGGAAATTATGAGAGAATTCATTCGTGAAAAGCCGGACATCTGGTACGAGGATATTGGAAAATAAGACCGTATGCTCTCTTGACTATTGCCCAAATACACTACTTTTGCCCGAAGGCTTATCATAATACCTATTTTTCCATCGTGCAATTCAACAATCTTTTAAGGAATTGCAAGAACAAGACCTGAAACCTTGACTATTTTTTCTTTTCAGCAAAGAGTTTGAAACGATCAAAAATCAACTGCTTACCCGTATCAGCTACATCTTCACCAAACCACATACCAACATTTTCCACTCATAAGCAATATCCTGTACTTCAACTGAGATAATCTAACAGATAAGGCATAATTTAATTAGACGACCTCACATTGCATTGAAACATTGAATCAAAGAAACTATATCCTTTCAAAGAGTATGAAGATGCAGAATCATATCACTTTTCTGAACTGAGAACAAATCATGGCAAGTCAAAGAATGATAGTGAAGGATGTCATCAAGAAATCAGACATACTTCTGGAAGTAGTTGATGCCCGTTTTCCCGATGATACCAGGAATAGTGAGATAGAACGTGAACTTGGACGTCTCAATAAACCGTTTATCATAGTACTCAATAAATGCGACCTTGTATCAAAGGATAAACTTGAAAAGGCAAAATCCCGCATGACAAAAATAGCACCTACTGTTTTTGTATCCTCAAAAGAGAAATATGGGACCACAATGTTGAGATTTAAAATACTGGAAGTTGCAGATATACAGGACCGGAACATAAAAGTTGGTTGTATAGGATACCCAAATACCGGAAAATCCTCGGTTATCAACAGCGTTGTCGGAAGGGGTAAAGCTCCGACATCATCAATATCCGGGCATACAAAAGGAGTACAGATAATCAATGCAGGTTCACGTATTGTATTCCTGGATACCCCAGGCGTTTTTCCTCTGGACGAACATGATGAATACATACAGGGACTGCTGGGAATTAAGGATTCAACTCACCTGAAAGATCCCATAGGAGTAGCACTGATGATTATCGAAAAACTCTTAGCGCAAAGCAAGGGAACACTTGAATCATTCTACAAGATAAGCATCGTAGATGAGAATTCCTATGACATACTTGAAATGATAGGATTACAAAGTAATTTCCTGAAGAAAAAGGGCAAAATTGATGAGAATAGAGCTGCTGACAAAATAATCAATGACTGGCAAAAAGGATTACTCCATTTAGATGATATATAAGTTATATTGGATTATCAATAAGAGGCTTTGAAATGGTAGAATGGAAAAAAGATATCGGACTGGAAGGAAGAATGATACTGACAATGTTCCTGTTAGCAGCAGTTTATCTTGCTTTCCTGGTTTTCCTTGCGTCCATGGGTGCACCCCAGATATTCATACTCCTGTTCATCGCATTGTTCATGGGAGCACAGTACTATTACTCGGATAAGCTGGTTCTTATGACAATGAACGCAAGAGTTGTTTCAGAATCAGAGGAACCAAAGTTCCATGAAACAATCACCAGACTATGTGTTATCGCAGGTTTGCCAAAACCTAAACTCGCAATTGTAGACAGCTCGGTACCCAACGCCTTTGCAACCGGAAGAGGTCCAAAGAATGCTGTTGTTGCTGTTACCACAGGACTTATGCGCAAGCTTGACCAGAGAGAACTGGAAGCAGTGCTTGCACATGAACTGAGCCATGTGAAAAACAGGGACATGGCAATATTGACGATTGCCAGTTTCATCTCCACCCTGGCATTCTATATTGTTAGATACAGTTTTTACTTTGGAGGTTTTGGAGGAAATCGCAAGAATTCAAATAATGGTTTAGTAGTGGTATGGATTGTTTCAATATTGGTATGGATCATCAGTTTCCTTCTTATTCGTGCTCTTTCGAGGTACAGGGAATTTGCAGCAGACAGAGGATCTGCAGCCATAACCGGAAATCCTGTGAACCTTATCTCTGCACTAAGAAAGATAAGTGGAACAATGGAAAATGTACCTACTGAAGACCTTCGTAAGGTCGAAGGCATGAATGCCTTTTTCATAATACCTGCTGCAGTATCCGGTTCTGTAATGAATCTGATATCAACTCACCCATCCATGGATAAAAGGATTGCTGCGCTTGAGAAGATACAAAGGGAGATTGAGCTCTGATGGGTTTTCGTGATATGCTTAATTCTGTGCTTGGAAGAAGCAAAGTGCCTGAAGCAAAAACGGACAGGCTTTTTGCTATGTCAACTGCAGTCATTACTCTTGAAATGAACCTGAATCTGAAACCTTCTGCAGTAGCAGGGATATGTTTCAAATCTATGGATATGTCAAAATACCAGAACACAAAAGAAGAAATAGAGCAGCTTCTCAGGTTCAGTAGCAAAGAAACTGGAACAGAATATGAGATTCAAAAGGATGAATACAATTTCTTATGGGCGATATTGAAAGATAAGGACTTTGAAGACCTTGTGACTAACATACATATGATATCCCAGACCCTTATAGAACAGAATTTTGGGGAACAGATACTGTGTGCAGTTTACAGGTTTGAAAGTAACGGACCGGTTTACTGGATATATAACTTCAAACAAGGAAATTACTATCCTTTCGTTCCCACAGGAAAGAGCAAAAGGGATAATTCAATGGAACTCAGGCTCAAATCGTTAATGGAAAAGGAACTCCCAATTGAAAAAGAAGTGGGGAAATGGTATCCCCTCTGGGGTATGCCTTTTTAAGCCATAAACCAATGTGTTCGATCAATACTAATTAAGGCATATTTCAGTCTTCAAAAACCCCGACACCTGTAAAAATATCCTTTGCTTCCTCGAATGTCAGGTCACTGGGTGGTACAATAACATTGGATTCCACAATATCAGAATCATCAAGCTGCTTTCCATTGGTTTTTATCATATCAATGAGCTTTGAGAGTTCTTTTCTATAATCATTTTCATTTTCTTGAGATACGAGTTCCACTATTGAATTATCAATCGCATTCAGTTCATCGAAAAAACTGCTAGGTACTTCATACTGGCCTTCACTAACTATCCTTATGATCATTTACCTGCCTCCTTTTTAAGTTTCTCAAGTTCAAGCTCAACACTTGAATTGGCATTTATTTTTGCAAGTTCTCTGTCAATATCATCGCCACTGCTTGTAAGATCATCAAGCGTACCCACTTCTATGAGCTCATCAAGTGCAGATGCACGAGCTTTCATCTGGTCTGTTTTGTCCTCAGCTCTTTCTATTGCCATACCCACATCAGCCATCTCCTCACTTATACCGGATACGGATTCATTTATCTTGACTTGAGCTTCAGCTGCAGAATACTGGGCTTTAATAGTTTCCTTCTTTGTCCTAAACACTTCTACTTTAGTCGAAAGGCGCTTCTCAGCTGCAACGAGTTTTTCTTGTTCCTTTTCAAGGTCGGCGATCTGCTGATCAAGACCCTGTATCTGTGTTGCAAGAGCACTCTTCCTTTCAAGAGCCATACGTGCCAGATCTTCTCTGTCAGCCTGTATAGCTTCCTTTGCCTGCCCATCAAGTTTCTCAATGCTCTGTGATAATTTCGATCGCTGCAATTGAAGTCTCTTTTTTGATGTTGTAACCTCTGCAACGCCTCTTTTTACATCCTGTAGCAGTTCCAGTTGTTTCTCATAAGAATAATCTAGTGTTTCCCGGGGATCTTCCATTCGATTCACTAATTTATTCATTTTTGATTTAATTACTGTTCCCATCCTGTTGAATAAGCCCATGTTATTCCTCCTAAAAGGTAAAGAAGATAAAGATATAAAGTTCAAATGCCATAATGCTTTCCAAGCTTAAATGTTCACTGCAAGGTATAAGAGCAACTATACTTTTAGATAGGATTAGATATATAGGTAAGATACAGAATTTCTGATGGAGAAGCAAACTATGGTCAATACAGATTACAATGAAAAAGATATATTCAGAAGCCAGAGACTTGCCGTGTTTGCCGATGTACAGAACATGTTCTATTCTGCAAGAAATAATTATTCTGACAGCCGCCTGGACTATGAAAAATTGCTTGCCACGGTGCTTAAAGGCAGACAACTTGTAAGGGCAATTGCCTATCTTGTAGAAACAGAGGACATTGACCAGTCTGGATTCAAATACCATTTAAGAAACTTTGGATGGGAACTAAGATCCAAACAACTTAAAATAAGACCAGATGGATCAACTAAAGGTGATTGGGATATGGGAATAGCCATTGATGCAATAGCCATATCCGAAAAAGTAGATACTGTTGTGATTGTCAGTGGTGACGGGGATTTTACAGCTCTGGTAAATCATCTTAAAGCCTGTGGAGTACGTGTTGAAGTCCATTCTTTTGAAAGGAATACAGCAGCGGAACTTATTAGCTCAGCCACAGAATACTATCCAATCGATGAAAGTATACTCCTAAGAAAATAAGAAAAATATATTTTACTCCTTTAAAGTTAAGAATGATTAATACAAAAGATGACTCTTAATTATGAATATAGATTTTCAATTATTTTTTTATATTTCATTAAATTTAGTCCTGCTCCAATCCCAACTCCCAAGGCAATTGCAAGACCCATATTTTCAAATGCTACCCCAAAGCACAACACCTAATTTAGGATTACAATTGAATTTATGATTATCACCATATACATGCATATTCAAAAAAATGTTAACAGATACCAGAAACCAATAATATCAGAATAAGAAATATATTAGTTCACGTTAAGATCAATTTAGAAAAAGAAAATAGTAGTTAGTGTTGAGTGAGTTGGCAGCGATCCAGAGTTCCCGAAGACTCTCATACTTCAGTACAGTAAGGAACGCTGACGGGCTTATCTTCTGTGTTCGGGATGG
>Ga0265295_1001104_pt1 | contig 49428 bp, 41 predicted proteins | sample Munlansysbiofilm_FD_192503 | JGI IMG/M metagenome (GOLD analysis project Ga0265295, IMG submission 192503) | Leachate microbial communities from a municipal landfill in Southern Ontario, Canada - Methane capture system biofilm | ecosystem: Engineered > Solid waste > Landfill > Unclassified ...
ATTGAGATTGAATTGAAAAAAAGGCGGTTGAGGATTTTAAAAGGAGACTTCGAGACGTTTTGGCTCGCCAAAACCTACTTCGACAAAAGCTTACTTCGACAAAAGCTCAGCACATCGCAGCACAACGCTCAGTCTCCTTTTAAAATGTCTCGAAACCCCTTTTTGAAATAAAAACTTGCATTAAGTCGAGAATTTTATTACTTTTGTTAAAAATCTCGAATTATGATTGAGCGTATATCTTATATTAAAAAAATACAAAATGGCTTTGCTAATAATCCAATCGTGATATTAACAGGTGCAAGACAAGTCGGGAAAACAACACTAATGGAAATGTTTGTTAAAGACAAAACAAAAGTTTGGTTAGATGGACAAAATATTCAAACAGCAGAATTATTTGTGCAATTTTCAATTATCGAGCGTTACTTGAACATTAATATTAATAGCGAACTTAATGGACTGCTTGTAATTGATGAGTTTCAATATATTAACAAAATATCTACTATGCTTAAATTATTAGTAGATAAATACAAAAATTTAAAAATTCTTTGTAGTGGAAGTTCAAGTCTAAATATTATTCAAAATGTTAAGGAATCTCTTGCAGGTAGAGTGCGAGTAATCAGCGTTTATCCATTAAATTTTCTTGAGTATGTAAATTTTCAGAATACTGAATTACTGCAAAAATATGAGATTACAAAAGTTAATGATAATATTGATGTTCTTTTTCCGCAAATTAAACCAATTTTTTATGAATATTTGACTTATGGCGGTTTACCAAAAGTTGCTAAAACACATGACATTCGTGAAAAAATCGAATTACTTAACGATATTTATCAAACATATCTGTCGAAAGACATCAAACAGTTTATTATAAATAAGGATTTTGTTGCATTTAATAAGTTATTGAAAATTTTATCTTCTCAAATTGGAAATATGCTAAATATCAACGAAATTGCAAATACAATTAATTTACCATATTCTAAATGTGAAGAATATATTAGTATTTTAGAACAAATGTTTATTATAAAACTTCTTTCTCCATTTTCATCTAATAGACGAAAAGAGATTTCTAAAATGAAAAAGATTTATTTTTGTGATACAGGATTAAGAAATATTGTTTATAATAGTTTTAATGATATTAATATCAGAGTAGATAAAGGACAAATATTTGAAAATTATGTTTATTTACAACTGTTGATAAATCACAAACCTAAGAACATATATTATTACAGAACAAAAGATAATACCGAAATAGATTTTATAATAAAAACATACAAAGGAAATATCATCCCAGTTGAAGCAAAATTTAAATCCTTTAATAAGACTCAAAAAATCAGAGCAATTACCGAATTTGCTAAAAAGTATAACACGGATATTAATTATATAGTTAATAATAATCTGCATGAATTAAATAATAACCAGCAATATATTCAGGCTTATCATATACATCATATTGTGTAGCATAGGTGGCTTCGAGACATTTCGGCTGAGACCGAAACCTACTTCGGCAGGCTCAGCACATCGCTCAGCCACCTACGTTTTATTACATTGTACAGCATAAATTACTAATAAAAAAATGATGAATGAGATTGAGATTGAATTGAAAAAAAGGCGGTTGAGGATTTTAAAAGGAGACTTCGAGACGTTTTGGCTCGCCAAAACCTACTTCGACAAAAGCTTACTTCGACAAAAGCTCAGCACAACGCAGCACAACGCTCAGTCTCCTTTTAAAATGTCTCGAAACCCCTTTTTGAAAGTCACCGAAACCGATAAGGCTTAGCAAATTCTGGCAGATCATCTATATTCCCACTAATAAGTGCTAATTTTTTTATTCGACTCCATCCCTGAACTTGTTTCTCTCGCTCAAAAGCCCAATCTATTCGGCTATATTCTTCGTAATAAACCAATTTAACTGGAAGTTTTTTTGCAGTATGATTTGCTCCTTCTCCTGCTTGATGTTGTGCAAGTCTTTTATCAAGATATTTAGTACTGCCAGTATAAAAACTGCCATCGGAACATTCTAATATGTACATATATCCTTCCAAATTTTTTTTTATGCAAATATAATGAATTATTTAAAACCGGGGCTTCGAGACATTTCGGCTGAGGCCGAAACCCTCAGCCACCTACGTTTTATTACATTGTGCAGCAGAGGTGACTTCGAGACATTTCGGCTGAGGCCGAAACCCTCAGCCACCTACGTTTTATTACATTGTGCAACAGAGGTGACTTCGAGACATTTCGGCGGAGACCGAAACCCTCAGCCACCTACGTTTTATTACATTGTGCAGCATAAATTACTAATAAAAAAATGATGAATGAGATTGTATTTCAAAAAGGTGGTTGAGGATTTTAAAAGGAGACTTCGAGACGTTTTGGCTCGCCAAAACCTACTTCGACAAAAGCTTACTTCGACAAAAGCTCAGCACAACGCAGCACAACGCTCAGTCTCCTTTTAAAATGTCTCGAAACCCCTTTTTGAAACGTCTCGAAACCACCTTTCGAAAAACATTTTCCACTATTTTGTAACATCAGCACAGTTTTTTTCGTATGATACTATGAAAGCGTAAGTTTTAATATAAAACAATAAAATATTTAGGAACACTTTTTGTAAATAAAGGTATTGTGAGAAAAACAATAAACATATTGATAATTTTAATCTTGTTTTCAGGGTTTGCTTTTTCGAGTGTTCCAAATCCTGTTAATTATGATTTTTCGTATTATGGGCAATCTGATTATCCCGAGCTTTATAAAATATCGGCACCTGCTCCTAACCCAGTAATTGACTTTGCCGTAATTTGGTATAATATTCCAGAAGATGCTACAGCTGAAATTGCAATTTATAATTTTGCTGGCGTAAAACTAAAATCTGTACCTGTAAGCGGAGGAATAAAAAAAATTAACATTGAAACATACGACTTACAAAACGGAGTTTATTTTGTTTGTCTTATTTACGGCGGAAAAAATATTGATTCTAAAAAAATGATTAAAAAGTAAAACCTCAACTTTATATATTTTATTTGCCCGATAGTTAGATTATCTATCGGGTTTTATTTTAATAAATTTGTAAATAAAAAACTAAGAGTTTGCCAAATAATATGAAACGATTAATTTTATTAATTTTATTCACAAGCATAATTTGTTATTGTGGCTTTGCTCAATATAAAGTATTTTTACTTCATGGTTATGCAAATCCAAAATCAATAATGCGAAAAATTGACAAAGATTTAAAAAAAGAAGGATTTAACACAGAAAATTATGCATATCCTGGTTTATATACAGACTTGGATACGATCGCACAAAAACTCTATTTGGATATTATAAAAGAAAACCTTGATTCTGTTTCATTTGTTACGCATTCGATGGGTGGATTAGTTGTGCGAGCAATGTTAAAATATTCGGATACAGATACTGCTTTTCCTCTTATATATCGGATTGTGATGATTTCGCCGCCAAATCAAGGAGCTGATATTGCAGATTTTTTTAAATCAAAAAATATGTTTCACAAACTATTAGGTCCTAATGTTAAAAAAATGGAAACCGATTCTACATCTTATGCAAATCAACTACCTATACCGTGTAACACAGAAATGGGAATTATTATTGGAAAACGTGGTAAAAAGAAAGGTTATAATCTTTTAATTGAAGGCGATAATGATGGACTTATCAAACCTGAACACACATTACTTGGCAACGAAACAGACACAATAAGTCTTGAGTTAGATCATTTGGCTTTAGTATTTAGAAAAAAATCTCGAACAAAAGTTATCAAATTCGTAAAAACTGGTCATTTTCGTTAGATTGTAAGCTAAACCCCTATCATATTTCAGCTATTTTCTTCTTTCAACCAAAAAATGTTAATATTTTGCTTGTATATATTGCAATTTATAATTTTTATTAGTATATTTTTGCAACACAATGAATAAAACTATAGAAATGATTGGAAATTATTCCGAAGATAGCATAAAAACGCTTGACTGGCAAGAACATATCCGTAAGCGTCCTGGGATGTATATTGGAAAACTTGGAGATGGGAAATCTCGCGATGATGGTATTTATGTTCTTATAAAAGAAGTCCTTGACAATTCAATTGATGAATATGCAATGGGCTTCGGTAAAACTATTATCATTAAACTCGAAGATAATTCAATTACTATCAGAGATTATGGACGAGGCATACCGCTTGGTAAATTGGTTGATGTTGCCTCAAAAATGAATACTGGAGCAAAATATGACTCAAAAGTATTTAAAAAATCGGTAGGTCTTAATGGGGTAGGAATAAAGGCAGTAAATGCACTTTCAAAAACATTTAACATAACAGCCTATCGAGAAGGAGAAGCTCGTATAGCTAAGTTTTCGCAAGGTAAACTCCTTTCAGATGACAGCTATAAAGCCCCCGATAAAAAGAATGGTACTCTGGTAGTATTTGCTCCCGATGATGAGGTGTTTGGCAAATATAATTTTATTAACGATTACATAGAGCCACTACTAAGAAATTATGTTTATCTTAATGCTGGATTAACGATTAATTTTAATGGAACAAAATACTTTTCACGCAATGGATTACTTGACCTATTAGAGGAAAATCTTAATCAAGAAGAAATTTATCCTATCATACATTTAAAAGATGAAGATCTTGAAATAGCGATAACTCATGGTAAACAATACAATGAAGAATATTATTCATTTGTAAATGGTCAAAACACTACGCAAGGTGGGATACATTTATCATCATTTCGCGAGGCTTATGTTAAAACAATTCGTGATTTTTACCGTAAAGATTACGATGCCGCTGATATTAGACAATCAATAATTGCTGCCATTAGTATTAGGATAGAAGAGCCGATTTTTGAATCTCAAACAAAAACGAAACTTGGCTCTCGTGATATGTCTCCAGACGGTGTTACTGTACGAAACTACATTTTTGATTTTATGAAACGTCTCGATGATTTCTTACATAAAAATCCAGAACATGCAGACATACTTCAAAAAAAGATACTCTCTTCGGAAAAGGAACGTAAAGCAATTGCAGGAGTAAAAAAACTTGCACGCGAAAGAGCTAAAACAGTTAGTCTTCATAATAAAAAACTTAGAGATTGCCGTATTCATTATAACACAAATGACGAAAAAAGATTTGAGTCAACAATTTTTATTACCGAGGGCGATTCTGCAAGCGGATCAATCACAAAATCAAGAAATGTAAGCACACAGGCAGTTTTTAGTTTGCGAGGAAAACCACTTAACAGCTATGGAATGTCTAAAAAGGTTGTTTACGAAAATGAAGAGTTTAATCTTTTGCAAGCAGCCTTAAACATTGAAGAGGGTATCGAGAATATCAGATATCAAAATGTTGTAATAGCAACCGATGCCGATGTTGACGGAATGCACATCAGATTACTACTAATCACTTTCTTTTTACAGTTTTTTCCAGATCTCTTAAAACGAGGGCATTTGTTTATTTTGGAAACACCTCTTTTTAGAGTACGAAACAAAAAAGAAACAATTTATTGTTACGATGATGTCGAAAGAGAAGCGGCTATCAAAAAATTAAAAAACAATCCTGAAATAACCAGATTTAAAGGACTTGGTGAGATTTCCCCAGGCGAATTCAAAAACTTTATTGGCAAAGACATACGATTAGCCCCTGTAACACTATCTAAAGCAGACAGCATTAGTGGCCTACTTGAGTTCTTTATGGGAAAAAACACTCCCGATAGACAAGAATTTATTATTAACAATCTAAGAGTTGAAGAGGAATTATCACAAGACTGATTATGAGCGACGAAAAGAACATAAATGATATAAATGACGAGAATGGAGATTTTGAAACAACCGAAATAACAGAATCTGCTGAACCAAAAATAACTCGACTAAAAGGCATGTATCAAGATTGGTTTCTTGATTATGCTTCTTATGTAATTCTTGAACGTGCCGTACCACATGTTTATGACGGTCTCAAGCCAGTACATAGGCGTATTTTACATGCAATGAAACAGCTTGACGATGGTCGATACAATAAAGTTGCCAACATCATTGGACACACTATGCAATATCATCCACATGGCGATCAATCAATTGGAGATGCATTAGTTCAAATTGGTCAAAAAGACCTTCTTGTAGATTGTCAAGGAAACTGGGGTAATATTTTTACTGGTGATTCGGCAGCGGCTTCTCGTTATATTGAAGCTCGACTTACAAAATTTGCTCTTGAAGTTGTCTTTAATCCAAAAACAACATTCTGGAAATCATCCTACGATGGACGAAACAAAGAACCAATAACATTACCAGTAAAATTCCCATTATTACTTACTATGGGAGTTGAGGGAATTGCGGTAGGTCTTGCCTCTAAAATACTTCCTCATAATTTTAATGAACTAATTGATGCTTGTATAAACACTCTCAAAGACGAGCCATTTGAAATTTATCCCGATTTTCCTACTGGAGGAATGGCTGAATTTAGCCGATATAACGACGGTATGCGAAGTGGACGAGTTCGCGTAAGAGCTAAAATCGAAAAAATTGATAAAAGAACACTTGCTATTCGTGAAATTGTCTTTGGCGAAACAACATCATCTATTATCGACTCTATTATCTCAGCTAATGAAAAAGGAAAAATAAAAATTAGAAAAATTGATGATAACACCGCAGAGCATGTAGAAATTTTAATATATCTGCCACCTGGAGTATCTATTGATAAAACAATTGATGCCTTATATGCATTTACAAAATGTGAAGTGTCTCTATCAACTTACGCTTGTGTAATTGAAGATGATAAACCAAGATTTATTGGAGTTAGTGAAATTTTACAACTATCAGTTTCTAATACTGTAGAATTACTAAGGCAAGAGCTTTTAATCGAAAAATCGGAGTTAGAAGAGGCCTGGCATAATCAATCTTTAGAGAAATGGTTTATTGAACAACGTATTTATAAGGAAAAAGCTTACGAAAACTCTAAAACAACTGATGAGGCCATTGATTTTATCCATGCTAAAGCAATAGAACACAAACTTAAGACGGTTAGAGAAATTAATAGAGATGATCTATTAAGATTGCTTGAAATCAGAATGAAGCGGATTTTAAAATTCAACAGTGATAAGGCCGAAGCAGACCTAAATAAAATTCTCGAAGAGATTGCAAAAATTCAACATAATCTTGAAAACCTTACAAGTTATGCAATCAACTACTATCTAAACATTAAAAAGAAATACGGACAAGGTCGCGAACGGAAAACTGAAATAAGAAATTTTGATACAATAGATACTACAAAAGTTGCAGTCGCAAACGAAAAGCTGTATGCAAACCTTAAAGAAGGTTTTGTAGGATATGGAATAAAAAAAGAAGAATATATTTGCGAATGTTCAGATATTGATGACGTTATCGTTTTTCGAAGAGATGGAAAATACATAGTGTCCAAAGTCGCCGATAAAGCATTTTTTGGAAAAGATATTTTACACGTTGATGTTTTTAAGAGAAATGATAAACGCACAATTTATAACGTGGTTTATCGCCATGGGAGAACGAGTACTTCGTACATCAAACGTTTTAACGTAACTTCTGTTACTAGAGACAAAGAATACGATCTTACAAAAGGAGAAGATGGCTCCAGAGTATTGTATTTTACTGCTAATCCTAATGGAGAAGCCGAAATAGTAAAAGTCTTCTTAAAACCAAAACCAAAACTTCGCAAACTAATTTTGGAACAAGATTTTGCTGATGTTGCAATTAAAGGACGAAATGCTCAAGGAAATATTTTAACAAAAAATGATATTCATAAACTTAGTTTAAAAGAAGAAGGCGTTTCAACACTTGGTGGACGCAAAATTTGGTTTGATGAGGAAGTATTACGACTTAATGCAGATAATAGAGGCAGATTCCTTGGTGAGTTTTCGGGAGATGATAAAATTCTTGTTGTTACAAAAGACGGCGTTTGCCGTTTAACTAATTTTGACCTGTCTAATCATTACGAAGAGAATATCAAAATATTAGAAAAATATAAAGCCGATAAAGTCTTTACTGCAATACATTATGATTCTGAGCAAGAGTTTTTCTATCTAAAACGTTTTATTATTGAGGATGCAATTAAAGAACAAATTTTTATAGGAGAAACCGAAGGCTCATATCTCGTAGATATTTCGGATGATGAGTTCCCTCAATTAAAATTAATTTTTGGTGGTAAACATGTCGAGCGTGAAGAAGAATTGATTGATGCTGAAGAGTTTATAGCCATCAAAGGATTAAAAGCAAGAGGTAAAAGAATTACGACATTCGAAACAAAAGAAATCATATTTATAGAACCTCTTGAAAAAGAAACAGAAAATTCTGACAACGAGGATGACGAGGGCATTGACGATGACAATGAACAAGAAGTTGAAGATCAAACCGAAATATCTGATAATGTGATAGAATTAGAAATATCTGAACCACAAGACAAAGATGCAGATGTTAAGGAAAATAAAGAAATCAAAACTAAAGAAGAATCGGACATTCCAAAAACAAAAGAAAAAGGTGTAGAAGAAAAGCAGGATATACAAAAAAATAAAAAAGACAAAGGAAAAAAACCTCCACCTGACGATACACAAATGAGTTTGGGATTTTAGCCTTATAGTATAACATGAAAATAATTTTGATAGGTTTTATGGGAAGCGGTAAAACAGTTTTCGGAAAAAAACTGGCTAATCGCTTAAACCTTAATTTTTATGATTTAGACCAATATATTGAGCTAAAATATCAGATGAGTATCCCATCAATTTTTACAAATTTTGACGAAACTGTTTTTAGAAATATGGAATCAAAAGAACTAACTGAATTTATATCTAAAGATAATTTTATTCTCTCTTGTGGCGGTGGAACACCTTGCTTTAACAATAACATGGATTTAATTAAAACACTTGGGATTAGTGTCTACATTGAATTAAATGCTACTGCATTATGCAACAGATTGTTAAATTCAAAAACAGAAAGACCACTCATAACAGGATTATCCCCACACGAATTACAACAAAAAATAGAACTTTTACTAGCAGACCGAGAAAAATATTATAAACAAGCTGATATTGTAATCTCTGGGATTAATCTTAAACCAAGTAATTTAATTGAAATAATAAAGCGTTGGCATTATTAATCAAAACTTTCACCAAACAACCAATAATTAGGTTCTTTGTCTGATAATGTGTAATTATATTAATATGCCTTTTAGTTATGTTTAAACAGATTTCTCTCTAACGGTCGAAATAAGATTTTAATATGAGGAATAAAGTCGGCGACACATTGTGTGTTGTCGTAATTTTGTTGTAGATGCCTCTTACATCTTCAATGTCCCTCTTTGATGATCGTAAACTTGTTTAACTATATTTCTTAATATTATCTCATAAATTAGTTTAAATTTGCAAACATTATGCTAAAAAAAACCATCATATTTATTATTTTAATTTCGCAAGCCTTTTGTACTTATTCGCAAAACAAGTTATCAGGGCGAATTACTGATGCAAAAGGTGGAGAAGCTCTGGCATTTGTTAATATAATATATAACTCCTCAAATCAAGGAACAACAAGCGATCTTGACGGTTATTTTTATATAAATTCAAAAGAGAAAATAGAGTTTCTCAAAATTAGTTATTTGGGTTATCAAGCAAAGACAGTTTCCCAAAACGAGATTACAAAAAAATCATATATCGAAATATCTTTGGACCAAGATGCTTATCAACTTGATGAAGTTACAATATTACCCGGTATAAATCCAGCTCACAGAATTATTAATGCTGTTATTGAAAATTCCGACAAAAATAATCCTGAAAAAATGCGTTCGTTTTCGTACATATCATATAACAAAATGTATTTTACCATTGATACTCGAGATATTGAGCGTGTTTCAAAAGATACTGTTCCTACTGATAGTGTTGCGAATGATACAATAAAGCCAAAAAAAACTATGATGGAATTTTTTGATGAGCAACATTTGTTTATCACAGAATCTGTTGCAGAAAGAAAATTCAAATATCCTGATAATAACCAAGAAGATGTACTTGCACATAAAATGTCGGGCTTAAAAACTCCTGCTTTTACGCTACTTACAAGTCAATTTCAATCATTTTCTTTTTATAAGGATTTTATAAATTTGTTGGATAAAAAATATCTTAGTCCAATTAGTAAGGGAAGCACAAATAAATACTTTTTTCTTATTGAAGATACAATGTACAACGAGGCTGCTGATACGATTTTTATAATTTCGTATCGTCCATTAAAAGGCAAAAATTTTGAAGGATTACAAGGAGTTTTACACGTTAATTCGCATGGATATGCAATACAAAATGTAAATGCCAAACCTTATGAGCCAACAGGTGCTTTTAATATTAATATTCAACAAAAATATGACTTGATAGACTCTGTTCAATGGTTTCCTGTGCAATTAAATACTGATCTTGTAATGAATATATTACAGATTGGCGAAAACTCCGCAGCAGTTACAACTGGAGGCACTAGCAGTAATTATTTGCCCTTAGTCGGAATTGGTAAAAGTTATATTAGCGATATTAGTTTAAATCCAGATTATAAACGTCGCGAATTTAGCCAAATAGGTGTTGTCGTAAGCGATGGTGCAGCGAAAAAAGATAGTGTTTTTTGGAGTACTTACAGAAAAGACACACTTACAGCCAAAGACAGAAGAACATATAAAGTTATTGACAGCATTGGTAAAGAAGCAGATCTTGACAAATTTATGGACGTAATTGATGTTATCGCTGCCGGATATATACCTATAAAATTTGTAAATCTTGATCCTACTTCGATATTATGGTATAATCAATATGAAGGATACCGAACAGGCTTGTCGTTAGCAACAAATCATAAAATGCTAAAATGGATGTCGATTGGGGGATATGTTGGCTACGGATTTCGAGATAAAGCTCTAAAATATGGAGGATCTTTAGAATTTATCCTTGACAAAAAAGCAACAACAAGATTAAAATTAGGTTATAAACAAGACTTGGAGTTTAGCGATGAGCATCATTTTTATAACGATATTGCAAGAATAAGTTTGCAATCAACAAGAGATTTTTTCCTTAGCGAAATGGATTCTATTCAATTGTTTTACGGATCTTTTAAATTTTCGGCACTACGTTATTTACAAGCTGATTTAAGATTTGATTATCAGAATAAAAACATAATAAATCCTGACAGATATAGTTTTTACGAAGCATTCCCTCTTCACTATTGTACTTCCGAAGTAGGTCTATATGTCCGATATGCTTATAAAGAAAAATTTCTCCAAACTCCAAAAGGAAATTTGTTAAGTATGGGAACAAAACATCCTGTTATCTATGCGAATATTATAAAAGGCATTGAGTATCTTGATGGTGAATATGATTATTTAAAATTGGAGGCAAAAATCTCAAAGAAATTTGCATTCAGACATATTGGAGATTCTTATCTTACTTTAAGCGGAGCATATCTTGACGGACATATTCCTTACGGTGAAATGTACTATGGAACTGGTTCTTACTCATGGTTAAATATTGATAATAGTTTTAACACAATGAGAATTAACGAATTTATTTCTGACCGATTTGCATCTGTATATTTTCGACACGATTTTGGAAGTTTACTGTTTAAAACGCCAAAATGGCAACCTAAAATTGTTATAGTTTCTGCTGCAGGTTGGGGAGACAATACCAGAATAACCAACTCTGACAATACCGATTTTGCAAAAACAATGAATAAGGGATATTTTGAATCGGGCATACAACTTAATCAAATACTTAAAATGAGTTTTAACGGATTTGGCTTAGGTGTCTATTACAGATATGGTCCATATTCGAGAACCAAAGAAATTGAGAATTGGGCTTTTAAATTAAATCTTACCTTTGTATTGTGATTGACAGAGAAGATAGAAAGTTTATGCGCAGATGCATTCAGCTTGCAGGAAGAGGAATGGGAAATGTTTCTCCAAACCCTATGGTAGGCTCTGTTATTGTGCATAAAGGTTTAATTATCGGAGAAGGATATCATCGTAAATATGGAGAATCTCATGCAGAGGTAAATGCAGTAAAATCTGTTTATGACAAATCATTATTAAAACAATCGACATTATATGTTTCGCTGGAGCCTTGTGCTCATGTTGGGAAAACTCCAAGTTGTGCAAAAATGATTGTTGAACTGGGAATCCCTAAAGTCGTTGTTGGAAGCATTGATTCGTATTTTCAGGTTGCAGGAAAAGGAATTGAGATATTAAAATCTGCGAATATTGAAGTTATTACAGGTGTTCTCGAAAAAGAATGTCTTAAACTAAATGATAGATTTTATACATATCATCAAAAAAACCGTCCATATATTATTCTAAAATGGGCAAAAACTCTTGATGGTTTTATTGATTATATGCGAGACCCCAATGAAGACACAAAAGCTGAATGGATTACAAACGAATTATGTAAAACTATAGTTCATAAGTTAAGAACAGAAGAAGATGCTTTTATGGTGGGTACAAATACAATAATATTAGATGATCCGCAATTAACTGCCAGAAAATGGGCTGGAAGAAATCCTGTGCGAATTACAATTGACCAATATTGCCAGTTAGACAAATCGTATAAAGTATTTGATAATCAAGCTCATACAATAGTTTTTAATAGTGTTAAAGATGAAAATAGCGGAAATGTTTCATATATTAAAGTTGATTTTTCGCAAAATATAATTCCGCAAATTTTAGAGGTCTTATTTGAGCTTGAAATACAATCGCTTGTTGTCGAAGGGGGTGCAAAAACTCTTGAAAGTTTTATTTCAATGGACCTTTGGGACAAAGCTTTAGTATTTACAGGAAATCAATTATTTATTAAAGGAGTAAAATCTCCAAGTATTAGTTGTGTAAAGTCTAGAACCACAACGTTTGGAGACAGTACACTTGAACTTTTTTACAATAATGAATATATCTAATACGATTAAGGAATATAATTATTACCAAAAAACTGCCATCATTTTATTTGTGATATTAGCTTCTATGCTTATTGGTCAGGTTTTAGCTGGATTAGTAGGAATGCTTGTTAATCTAGAGCTTATTATTGAATCAGGTTTATCAGAAGCAAAAACTACAGCTGATTATAATACAGTGAAATTATTACAATTTATTTCTGCGATATTTACTTTTGTGGTTCCAGCACTTATAATCGCAAAATTATTTGGTGATAAAATATCTAAGTATCTGTATTTAAACACATCACCCAAGATTTCGTATTATATTTTTACAATATTATTCTTTTTTGCAATACTTCCGGCAATGAATATAATAATTGTTTGGAACAGCTCATTACAACTACCCGAAAGCTTGTCTGGTCTTGAACAAAGCTTAATGGAAATGGAAGAGTCTGGCAAAAAAATGACCGAAATAATGCTTAAAGGTTCTAGTGTTGGGCAATTATTGATAAATTTATTATTAATGGCTTTGTTGCCTGCCATAGGAGAAGAATTTTTGTTTAGAGGTATAATACAAAAGCATTTAATTGTGTGGACAAAAAAACCTCATTTAGCAATATTATTAGCTGGAATTATCTTTTCAGCAGTTCATTTTCAATTTTATGGATTTATCCCACGAGTAATTTTAGGCGTATTATTTGGATATTTGGTTTATTACAGTGGCTCATTATGGCCTGCAATTTTTGCTCACTTTTTTAATAATGCAATGGCAGTATTATCATTTAAACTTGGTGGAGATTCATTAGATGCCTCCGAAATTGATAGCTTTGGAACTACAAGCACAGACTTTTATTTTGTATTTATAGGACTTGTTTTTGCTTATTTAATTGGCAAACAGTTGTTTAAGTTTTCAAAAAACAAACCTATTAAATAATTAACCATCTTACTCCTATTCGGAACATAGTAAAATAAAACGGAATATCTTGTCCACTATCATTTGATATTGTACCTAGAACATAATGTCTGGATAAAGCTCTATATACAGTTAAATTTAGTGATAAGTTTTCATTAATACTATATTTCCCTCCTAACATCAAACCACCTTCTAAATTATTAACTTTTGCTTTATTGTTATATGCACTATCAACATCAGGAATAAGACCACCTTCACCAATCTGAACATGTACATTAATTTGGTCTGATTTATATATTTTATAATTTCCATAAACGCCAAATAATATTGATAGTTTTTCTCCAATTGAAAAGCCTAAAGGAATATCAGCATTTATTGTGAGGAATCGTGATTTACCTGAGATATTAGCATTGTAGTAAGTTGGTATATTTGCCATAATACCAGCAACTTCTGATACAACCATGGTGTCCTTTTTCTGTATTGAGGAATATCCAAAATGTTTAAATTCAAAACTTATCTCTGGAGATAAATATAATTTTTGCCCCAAATCCATTTCTTTTGAAAGTCCTAAATATGCTCCAGGCAAAAGACTTGCAGAAGAACCCTCAACAGATTCTTTGGGAACAGCTCCGCCCATATTTAAACCTGAGGTCAGAGCAATCTGAGCATGTAAATTAAAAGCAATAAAAAACAATAAAATTATTACAGATATTTTTTTATTCATAAGTAAAACTTAATTCGTCAACAAACAATACAGATCCATTATGTCCTTTCATTTCTTTACCAGAAACGCTAGATAATAAAATAATATGAATACTATCTGGAGTAGTTTGGTGCGTGTAATTAATATCGATATTAAAAGGAGTATAAGTCTCCATAGTTGCTGTATTCGTGTATTCAGCTGTAGCAATAGTATCTCTTAGTTTAAGTTCAGCATTATATTTCGTAAGAGCCAGAAAAATTACAAGAGTGTCATTTTCGGCAGGTAGATATTTTATAAATCCATTAAATTGAGTTGGATTTTTATCGTAAGGTTTACCGATAATTAAATTTTCGCCTATTGTCTCATCGGGATCAAAATAACCTGAAGCAAGAATACCAGGAATTGTAAGATCTTCGCCCCAAGCTTTTGTTTCTAATCGCAAAGCATAGGCTCCTTGATATGCATCCGAAGTTCGCTCATAAGTTATTGGACCACCAATTACTGCAAGATAATTAAGTCCATCCCACCAATCTCCAGCTGGTTTAAAATAAGTTAATTCGCCCTGTGAAAACTCCACCCAGGTATCAAAATTACCTCCTGCAAGAGCAATATTTGTTGGGTTATCTTCAGGGATTTCAATGGGAGCTGTGGTATCACAAGCACTAAATATTATTACAATTATGAATGATAAAAAAATTAAAAATCGCTTCATTTTAATAAACTATTAATTTCTGAGTATGATTTATTCCACTTTTATTAACTTTCACTAAATATTGTCCAGAAGGTAACTCACTTGTCAATATTTGCTCACCATTATAGTTGTTTACTAAATAAACCTCTCTACCAATCGCATCGAATATAGTGAGTTTTGAACCAATAAAACAATCATTTATTTTAAAAGAATCTGTAGTTGGATTTGGGAACAAAGAAAGTTTATCTGATAAATTTTCGATAATCCCAGTTGAATATTCGAGTTCAATTTTATCAATAATTAAAGTACTGCCAGCAGCCGGATTATCTGGATTTGATGAGATTGCAATTATATTAAGAATTTCGGGCTGAAATTCATTTCGGTATTCTACATTAATACTAAGATAAGTATATTCTGACATTTCATCATAGCCATTATACAATGCAGTTGCAACAGTATCAGGCACATCTGAGCCGTCATCTCTAAGCATCCACATTCCAAATCTAAAAAAATCGCCTTCAGCAGGAGAGTATTTATAATAAGCTGTTAGTCTTTCAGGAAATAAATTAAAATTGATACCTCCAGTAATACTTGCTTGTTGCGTCCAGATATTAATATTAACATTACCTAATGAAATAAACCCTGGAGCCACAAATGTGAGAACAGCTTGGGATGTTAGTTTGGCTGCATAACTACCATCATAAGCATCATCAGTTTTTGTTGTGGTTATCTTATTAACGGGAAAAACGTTGGTTGTTGTATTGGCAGTACTCCAGTTTTCGGGATCTTCGTGTCCTTCTGTAGCAGTAAACCATGTTTCAAAACTATTGTTTGGAATTTCTTGAGTATAAATATAACTCGAAACTATTAAAAGTAAAGCTAAAAACAAAGGTCTCATAAATTACATATCAATTTGGTCTTTTAACCAACTTTGGTTTAATTTGTTCAATAAAATCTTATTAATATTACCTTAAATTTTTAAATCCATTTTCTATTTCAACGCTAATTTTCTCAAAAACCTCGTCAAAACTTGCAATCTTAGGTTTTGTTTGTTAACATTAGCGTAAACAAAAATTGACAGGTAAAAAAAAAAGAGGTAAACTTTCGCTTACCCCTTTTCCTGTATTTTTTCCTAATCTTACCTTTATATTATAACACTTTTGTTTCATAAAGATTGATTTTTCTATCACTAACACAAGTCACAAAAGTAATTGACTTTACTATTGTGATTTGTTTTTATACTTGACCAATATCTTCATTCCATAAATCTGGATTGGAATTAATAAAGTTTTCCATTAAATTAATGCACTCTTTATTATCCAATACTATCACATCGACATCATTATCTTTCAACAATTTTTCAGAACCCATAAATGTCTGATTTTCGCCTATAATTACTTTTGGAATACCGTATAATAAAATTGCTCCAGAACACATTGAGCATGGAGAAAGTGTAGTATAAAGAACACATTCTTTATAAACAGAAGCAGATTGCCTTCCTGCATTTTCTAAAGCATTCATTTCTCCGTGTAATATCACACTTTTTTTCTGAACTCTTTGATTATGCCCTCTACCAATAATTTTTCCATTATAAACTAAAATTGATCCTATTGGAATTCCACCTTCCTGAAGACTTTTTTTTGCTTCAATAATTGCTTCTTTTAAAAACTCGTCCATATACTATCTATTTATTTCTCCAATTAGACTTTGCTGTATTTGGTTTTCTTTTATTTTTATTTCGTGCAGCAAAAAACTCTTGTTTTTTTAAGGTTTTTTCCTTTTCGAATGCCGATTTTTCCTTTGCAGTCATTGGCTTGTCTGTTTGTGGAAAAGGATTATCATTTACGATTTCTATTTTCTGCCTAATTAATTTTTCAATATCTCTTATAAAAGCATTTTCTTCTGGATCGCAAATAGAAATAGAAATACCAGTGTCGCCTGCTCTACCTGCTCTACCAATCCTATGAACATAAGTTTCAGCAACATTTGGAATATCATAATTAATAACATATTTTAATTTCTCAATGTCAATTCCTCTTGCTGCAATATCGGTTGCGACTAGCACTCTCAATTCTCTATCTTTAAATTGTTTTAAAACTTTTTGTCGATGATTTTGAGATTTATTCCCATGAATAGCTGCTGTTCTAATTTCGTTCTGCGATAAATACTTTGCAATTTTGTCTGATCCATGTTTTGTTCTGGAAAATAACAGTACTTGATCAATGTCGCTATCTTCAAGAATATGAAGAAGCAAATCTCTTTTGCTGTCTTTGTTGGTATAATACAGATATTGTTGCAGCGTATCGGCAGTTGAAGAAATTGGACTTACATCAACTTTTACTGGATTATTTAAAATTTTTCGAGAAAGTTCAACTATTGTATCTGGCATCGTTGCCGAAAAAAACAGGGATTGTCGTTTGGTTGGCAATTTTGCGATTATTTTTCTAATATCATGAATAAAGCCCATATCCAACATTCTGTCAGCCTCATCCAACACAAAATATTCGATGTCATTTAATCTAACAAAACCCTGATCCATTAAATCCAATAATCTTCCGGGTGTTGCAACAAGAATTTCTACGCCCCTACTAAGTGCACGTGTTTGCGTGCCTTGAGTTACACCTCCAAAAATTACAGTATTTCTTATTCCAGTATATTTGCCATAAGTTGAAAAGCTTTCCTCAATTTGAATAGCTAATTCTCTAGTAGGCGTTATTACCAAAGCTCTAATTTTAAGCTGTCCTTTTTGTCGTTGAGGCTCAAGAAAGAGATGCTGAAGGATAGGAATAGCAAAAGCGGCTGTTTTACCAGTACCTGTTTGCGCACTCCCTAATACATCTTTTCTATCTAATATTAATGGAATTGCTCTTTCTTGTATTGATGTAGGTACTGAATATTGCTCATCATGTAGTGCCTTTAGAATTGGCTCAATTATTTTTAATTCTTTAAATTGCATAATTATTTGTTTATATCCCATTTAAAATCTTGCGTGATTGAAAGAAAACTACCATTTTTAAAGTCGTCTTGCAAAGATTATTTAACATAAATCAAAATGGGATAATATTATTAAAGGCACAAAGATAATGCAATTATGCTGATATTTTGCATAAAGGTTTAAACTGTACAGGGCAAACGCATACTTTTTTTTAATATTAGCATGAGGAAATATTGTATATGTCCTCTGGACAAATTGATTCTAGTGTGGTTGGTTTTTTTACTGATATTAAAGCCCTAACGGGCTATAATACTAAAATCACACCAAAACACCCGATAAATTCTTTATCTTTTTCCGTTTTACTTCACTTAAAATTTTAACCGTATCTGGTGCTATGCTGAAAATTTAAAGATTGTAAAACAAAATAATATTTTAAATTTATTTAGGTCGTTTTGATATCAAAGTGGCATAATATATTTGCCCTCTTGGGCATAAACAATTAAAAATGATTCTAGTTGTGTTAAACTTAATAAAAAAACGAAAAACTTAAAGAAATCTGAAATGCGAATAATTTGCATACGATATTAAAACTAAAGTATGCGTTTGCCCTGTTAAGACTGTATGTATTTGGCAAAGATTTTTTTACCTGTGCCTGTATTAATTATAGAATATTCGCAATTTTCTCTGGGAACACAACTACAACAAGTATTCGTCAATCACTACAAACTGATGCCCAAACTTTAAGCTAAAGCATGGATTGCAGAAGACATAAAAACTGCAGATATGCTGCAAATGTCTCGTAAGCAAATAGAGGTAATTGATTATAATTTTATTTATTTAAAAAATAAATAAAAGATATCTACCATTACTAATGAAAAATATCTTACATTTGTAATGGTAAAAGATAAGTATATGATAACACAACAAATATTTGCAACAGTAATAGATAGTCAGCAATTTGGTTATACATCAAAAGATACGGGTGTTGAACGGGAGTTGTTACCCCAGATTCCACAAGTAAGTGGCTTTGCCAGTATTATTACTGGAATACGACGATGTGGTAAAAGTACACTCCAATTGCAAGTGAAAAATCAAATTTCTTCTACCGAATCTTTGTTTCTAAATTTTGAAGATCCACGTTTGGCAGGTATAGTAAGTAACGACTTAGAGCGTTTATATACCGAAATTATTGCTCGTAACACTAAGGTTTTGTTTTTTGATGAAATACAAATAGTAGAGGGATGGGAAATTTTTGTAAATCAACTTCTCCGAGAAGATTTTTTGGTTTATATTACAGGTTCAAATGCCTCATTGTTAAGTAAAGAATTGGGGACACATCTCACAGGCAGACATTTTTCGACGGAGTTATTTCCGTTTTCTTATACCGAGTTTTTACAATTTAAAAAAATGAAAGCAAACGAAGAAACTTTTAAAGAATATGCCCAAAAAGGTGGCATGCCCGATTATTTACGTACTAATTATAATAAATATTTGAATAATTTGTTAGACGATATTTTAATTAGAGATATTGCTATAAGGCATAATATTCGTGATGTAAATTCATTGCGACAATTGACAGTTTATTTATTGTCTAATATTGGTAATTTAGTTTCAGCCAATAAGTTAAAAGGAATGTTTGGCATAAAATCAAATACCACTATTTTAGATTATTTTTCATATCTAAAAGATGCTTATTTGATAGAATTTGTACCCTTATATGATTATTCACTAAAAAAACAGTTGAGAAATCCACAAAAAATTTATGTGTTAGATTTAGGAATTTATCACCAGAATAAAATTGTTTTTTCACCTAATGATGGACATATTTTAGAAAATATAGTTTATTTGTATTTAAGAAAACTAGGGAAAGAAATTTTTTATTTTCAAGGTAATGGCGAATGTGATTTTATAACCACAAGTGGAGGGATTCCCAATGAATTATATCAAGTATGTACTGAAATTAACAGTTTAAATATAGACAGAGAAGTAAACGGTTTATTTGAGGTAATGGAGTTTTTTAAAAAAGAAGAAGCTTATATTATTACACAAAATCAAACAGATACTTTTAAAAAAGAAAAATTAATAATAAGAGCCATACCTGCGTGGCAATGGATGAGTAAATAAAGATTACCCCTTATATTTACCATATCCGAAATGATAAAATCGGAGATGCTATTATTAGTTTATTTCGTAAACATACGGTAATGCAGAGCATACAAAAAGAACTTAAACCAATTTGGAATTGTCTAAAGATTGATTAGTACAATAATACAACAAGATTTTTTTATATGATATACATTTGACATCAAAACAAATCAACTTAAAAAAAGTTTTGGTGTAATGTTTCAAATCTCAAAATTTTTATTTTGTGTTTTTCAAAAAAACAATTACTTTTATAAAAACATAAAATCATGAAAACAATATTTACTTGTCTTAATCTTTTATTTCTAGCATCTGCTTTATTTGGGCAAACTCTTAATGGAACTCTTGATGAAATTAGTGATTTTGCAGTAAAAGAATCTGTTCAATTTACAATGCCTGATGGAACACATTTAGAAACAGATGTTTTTCTGCCAATCACGCAAGATTCAATGATGGTAACAATTGATATCCCTGGGCTTGGTCCTACTCCTGTGCAAGTAATTCCAAGAGGTATTCAATATCTTATTTATGATAGTATAAATAATGCAATAAATCCCAATCCGTTTCAGCTTCCGGTTTTGTTTACAAGAACACCTTACAATAAACATAGTTCCTCTGATTATGGACATGTTGTGTCGATATTAGGGTTTTGTTTTGCCATGCAAGATATGAGAGGTTGTTATGCGTCAGAGGGAGCATATTATCCAATGTATAGCGATTCATGGAACAAAAATAGTTATCATCCAGATATAAAACATAATTTGGATATAACAGATTTTTCTGATATTAGAAATGGAAACAAGCATGAGGATGGTTATAATTCCATTGTTTTTATTACTGATAGCTTAACACGAATTTACGATGTAAACAGAGATGGCATAAATGATACAATTTTAGTATGTAATGGATCAGTTGGAATGTACGGTGCGTCTGCATCAGGAAATTCTCAATACACTGCGGCGGCAGCACACAAAATAAACCCTGAAGAGCCAGGTTTAAAAAGCTTATTCCCAATTGTAGCTAGTGCCGACCAATATTGGGTAACAATGGTTCAAAATGGCGTTTATCGACAAGCCATTGTAGATAATTGGGTAGGTGGTCAACTTCAGAGTGTAAATGATGAAGAGCTTAATGAGTTTGATTTTAGTATTGATAATGCAATTCATAGTTTTTCTGATTACGGGCTTACTAATGCCGAGGAAGCTTTTATTGCTTGCATTGCAACAATGTTAGATTCATCGATTAATGGGAGTATTCCGGGATATTATCCCAATTCTGCATTTAGATACAGTATGGACGCAAGTTCAGCAAGTGTTAATTCAGCAGGAGAGGGCGATATAAATGGAAATCATTCCAGATACTCTAATATGGATGTTCCAACGTATCATTTAACTGGTTGGTGGGATATTTTTATTGACGGACAAATACATACTTATAATCAAACTGTAAATAACATCAATGATAATCACGGAAACAAATCCTTTCAGAAACTTGTAATTGGGCCGTGGGCTCATCAAACAACTACTGCCCTAACAACAGGAGATATAACATATCCAGAAAATGTTAAAAGTGTAATTGCCTTCGACATGTCTAATGTTGATAATCTTGCAACCACAGAAGAAAATATTTTTAAATCGGAAATTTACAAATGGTTTAGAGCTACTTTAAACGAAAAACAAGGCTATAATGCTCCAAAGTTTTTTATTCCCGAAGCATCTGATTGGCAAGTGTTAAGCGCAGAATATTCAGTAAGAATACCTGCTGAAGATTATATTCTTCCATACTCAGAGTTTATTGCATATTTATGCGGATTGCAAGAGCTACCAAATGTTCCTATCGAAATTAACTACAATGGCACCATATTTACAAATACATATAATGCACCACTAATTGAAGATCCAATTTTAAACATTAGCGAACCACCGCCATCAAATACAGAGGGATATTTTCAAGATATTGCAAATGTAAGATTTTATGTTCCTGGTCCAATAGACGATGAAGTTCCAGAAAACTCTAATCTTGGAAATTACTGGTATGAGTCTGATTCATTTCCATTTTACAATAATATAACATACACAAATTTTTATCTTCAAAACAATCAATATTTAAGTCAATTTCCTCCCGAATTTGAAGAAGGGACAACATCATTTACTCACGACCCAAACAATCCTGTTTTAACAGTAGGCGGTGCAAATATGACTGTAAAAACTCCCGATAATTCCAGAAATAGTCAAGGACAAATGAATTTAGCTCATCCCGATTTTGTAAATTATACAATGGACCATGAAGGAGTTGTTAAATTCACTTCCGAAACTATCGCCGATTCACTTTGTATAATAGGATTTCCTAAAGCTACAATTTATGCCTCATCAGAAATTGAGGGACAAAATTCTGTTCCAACAAACACCGATTTCTTTGTCAGAATTGTTGATGTTTACCCAACTGGTGAAGAGTATTTTGTTGTCGAAGGCTGTGTAAATGCAAGAGCAAGAGAATATGTTAGAACAATGTTTAATGGAAACGAAAACCCTGATGCAGAGTTCTCAAATATTATGAGTGATACATTCTATAAATATGAATTTGACCTACTTCCTATTGCTTACACATTTGGAAAAGATCATCAAATAAAGATATTAATTAGCAGTGGTAATTATCCCAGATATATGTCGTCTCCAAATTTACCTTTGAATGCCAATGAGTTCTTCAAAAGAAAACCGTATGATGGTAAAACTTATATGTTTAATGGCACAGAAATGAGTCCAAGAATTTGCACTAACTCTGTTGCATTCTCCACCGAGCGACCTAGTCATATTAGTCTTCCAATATATGGCGATTTTACTGTAAATAAACCTATAGAATCTTCATTAACCAAACCAAAAGTTGATGTTTTTCCAAACCCATGCACAGATAAAATCACTATCAGACTTGATGAAAATAACATATCTGATATTACCATTTTCAGTATAGATGGTAAATTTATCAAACAAATTAAATCTTCTGGGCTAACGGATATTAATGTCAGTAATTTATCGATTGGAACATATATTATCAAAGTTTCAAATTTACAATTTACATACGCAAGTAGGTTTATCAAAAATTAGATTTGAAGCTTTAGTTTAATAATGGGCCAGATGTATTACACTCAGATTTATTTGTAATCCGAGTGATACCAAATTTAAATAATAATCCTTTTCATCTACCCCAAATTAATTGCTGTGGCTCAATTATGATTTCTAATAAATAATCTAAACCTGCGTAATTTCTTGCAAATATTAATTATTCTGTCTAACCTTACAACGGATTCCACCCCTGAGCTTTAAGTTTTAAGTCCTGACCATTACGCGGCACAAAATATTTCCCTTCTTTTTTATCGCACATATAACCAATAATACTGATGTCTTTAATTTTTTCAATTTCCTCTTTTTTACTAAGCGGAACTGTAAATAAAAGTTCATAATCTTCTCCACCGTTTAGAGCTGGCAAAGAAGGATCGAGACGAAACATTTCACTTACTGCAATTGTTTGAGGATTAATAGGAATTTTATCTTCATAAATTTTGCAACCTAAATCGGAATGCTTACATAAATGTAATAATTCGCTTGATAGTCCGTCTGATATATCAATCATTGAGCTTGGTTTTATTTCAGCATTTTTAAGGCTTTCAATAATATCTCGTCTCGGCTCGGGTTTTAATTGTCTTTCTATAACATATTCGTAGCCATCTAATTTCGGTTGTATTTCTGTATCGCTTAGAAATAATTTCTTCTCTCTTTCTAATAATTGCAAACCCATATAAGCTCCACCAAGATCACCGCTAACGCAAATCAAATCGTTTTTTGCAGCACCTTCACGATACACAATATCTTCTTTTTTTGCAGTTCCTATTGCAGAAATACTAATAAACAATCCCGATAATGAGCTTGTTGTATCTCCGCCAATAAGATCAACGTTAAATCTATCACAAGCTAATTTTATACCCTCATAAAGTTCATCAATTGCCTCAACCGAGAATTTACTACTAAGAGCTATGGAAACGGTTATATATTTTGGAGTAGCATTCATTGCATATAAATCGCTCAAATTTACCACAACTGCCTTGTAACCAAGATGTTTGAGTGGGGTGTAAATAAGATTAAAATGTACGCCTTCAACTAACAAATCGGTAGTAACAAGAGTACACTCATTACCACTTTCAAAAACAGCAGCATCATCACCAATCGATTTTACAAGTTCTTTATGACGAATTTTAAGGTCGGATGTAAGATGATCAATTAAACCAAACTCGCCCAAGTCTGATATTTGTCTGATATTTTGTTTCTTTTCCATATTATTTTATCATTTATGGCAGAATATTTGTTAATTTTCTCTGCAAAAGTATGAAAACCTTATTTGTTTTCATTATATTTGTTATAAAATATATCAGCTATGAAAAATCTACTCCGTAAAATTAGTGTTTTGTGTATTATAATTGCAGTATCTAGCCTTATTACACAATTGCACTCTCAAAACATATCGTTCTTTTACGATTATCTCAACAATGTGGATATTTTTGATAAAGGCAATATAAAACAAATAGAACATCTACCTCTAAAAAGTTATCAAGTTAATAATAACTCACTAGCTTATGAAGATAATGCAGGTAATTTTAAAATCTATCATAATCACTATTTACACAATATCAGTAATTTTATAAGCAACTATTACGCCACCGACAATTTGATTGGTTTTAACATGAATACTCAACTTAAAGTTTTTGATGATGGCTCACACAAAAATCTAAGTATTAACATGAAAGAGTACTTTGTTAATGATGATGTGATTGTTTGGTTTGATGATTTTGAAAAAATGTTAAAAGTCTATTACAATAAAGAAACCTATGAACTTGATGACGCATTGGCAACAGGCACTATGAATAAAATTATACTTGGAGAAAATATCGTAGCTTTTGTTGACAATAAAAACTATATGAATGTTTTTTATGAAGGAAATATTGAGCAAATTTGCTTTGCGGAGCGAGTCAAATCTATTGCTGCTGGTCGTGATATTGTTGCATTTGTCGAAGAACCGATAAACAATTTCCAAGTCTATTATTTTGGAGAATTTATTGATATTGAGAATTTTGAGCCAATTTCATACAAAACTGGAGATAGATTTGTAGCTTATATAGACGCTAATAGTTACCTCAAAGTCTTTTCTAATTATCAAACACAAACAATTTCTTTTGACAAACCAGATTTTTACGAAATTGAAGACGAGTTAATGGTATTTAGCGTTCAAAATTACTTTAAAGTTTACTATAACGGCAAAGTTTTCACATTAGAAAGCTATATCCCAGATGATTATAAAATGAATAATAATGTTTTAGGATATATTGATCAGATGGGTAATCTTAAATTCTTTGATGGAGAAAAAACAACGACCATTTCTTATGAAAGTATTATAGATTTTGAAGTACATGGAAATTTGATAAAATACAAATTTGGAGTAAATTCGGAGCAGATATATTACAATGACAAAACCTACAAAAACGATTAATATTAAAATAGATGCAAAATTAGTTAGAAAACTTGCTTTTGAAATTGGTTTTGATGATTGTAAAATATGTAACGCAAACCCACCTATAAAAGACATTTCGTTTTTTGAAAACTGGATAGCCATAAACAAAAACGCAGATATGGCTTATCTTGAAAAAAATATAAATATCCGAAAAGACACCTCCTTACTTGTTCCTAATTCTAAAACAATAATCTGCGTAATTCTTAATTACAATCAAAAATTAGACGATAAAGAGTTCTATATTTCAAAATACGCTCGTGGAAAAGATTACCATATTGTAATGAAAGAAAAACTTGCAAGCCTAGAAACAGCACTAAAACAAGAATATTCTGGTTTAATTTCAAGAATTTTTACCGATTCAGCACCCATATTAGAACGAGCATTTGCATCTAAAGCTGGCCTTGGATTTATTGGTAAAAACACATGCTTAATACACCCAAAATTTGGTTCTTTTACATTTATTGGAGAAATTATTTGCAATATAGAAGCCAATTATGATGATAGTATTACAGACAACTGCGGAACTTGTGAATTATGTGTAAATGCCTGCCCTGTCGGAGCACTATCTAGTGCTGGTTTAGATGCAAATAAATGCATCTCATATCATACTATCGAAAACAAAAATGAAATTCCAAAATATACCGCCGAACGAATTACAAATCAAGTTTTTGGCTGCGACATTTGTCAGGATGTTTGTCCGTACAACCAAAATATACCACTCACAAAATACGAAGAATTTTTAGAATCAGAACCAGCAAAATCGCTAAGTATAAATAAACTAGAAGCATTGAGTAATTCTCAATTTAAAAAACAATTTGTATCCAGTCCATTATTGCGTGCAGGAAAACGAAAACTAATTGCTAATTATAAATTGGTAGGGGAAAAAGGAAAAAGTGGGGAGTGAGCTAAAGTGGGGAGTAGGGAGTGAGGAGTGGGGAGTGGGGAGTGAGCTAAAGTGGGGAGTGAGGAGTGAAAAGTGAAGAGTGAAAAGTTGGAACTTGTCGTTCGCTACCGCTCCCTCCAAGTTTTTTTTAACATTAAGGGATTAAGAGAAAAAAGTAAGTGTTGCAACATACGCTTGCCAACGCTACCCCTGACCCCTCTTAAAGGGGAAGTCCGACGCTAATGCTGCATGCAACAGGTGTGTAGGCCTCCATTTAGGGAACAAAAGGGTGTGGGTGGGGAAAAAGGAAAAAGTGCGGAGTGAGGTCATAAATAGTCAGGAGGCTGCGCCGTCATAAATAGTCAAGAGGCTGCACCGTCATAAGTGGTCAAGAGCGATGCACTAAGTTTTTATTGAATTGGGAAATGATGCAGGCAAAATTCACCAATTTTACCTACACCCCAGAAAATTATTATTGATAAATGAACCACAAACAAAAATATCCGTACATAATTATTATAAATCAAAAAGAAACAATATTTTTGTGCATAATTAAAAAAGATTTATGGCTTTATTAGAGAGCATCGAAAAACAGGGAAACTGGTTATTCAAATATCGAAGTTTTTTACCTTTGATAATATTTGTACCTGGTTTAGCATGGTATGTTTTTTTAACTTACGAACGTGGTCAAGTTAATGTTTGGTGGTTAGATTTAATTTTTCTTGCTATTGGATTATTAGGACTTGGGATTCGCATTTTTACCGTTGGTTTTACTCCAAAAGGTACCAGTGGACGTAATACTAGTGCAGGACAGGTAGCCGAAAAACTAAACACATCAGGAATATATTCCATGGTAAGACACCCTTTATATCTTGGTAATTTCTTTATGTGGCTTGCACCAGTTTTAATGATAACCGACTTGTGGTTTGCATTATTTTTTTGTGCATTTTATTGGATATATTATGAAAGAATAATGTTTGCCGAAGAAGCTTTTTTACGTCGTAAATTTGAAAAATCTTATTTTGCATGGGCAGAAAAAACTCCAGCTTTCTTTCCTAAATTTTCAAATTATCGCAAATCAGAACTTAATTTTTCGGTAAAAAACGTTTTAAAACGCGAATACAATGGCTTTTTTAATCTAATAATGATAATGACATTATTTCGTGTAATAGCTTTTGCAATTGTTTATAAGCAATTTTATCTCGATTTACCATGGATAATTGTGTTTGGAATTGGATTTGCAATATTTGCAGTTTTAAAAATCTTTAAAAAATTCACTAATCTTCTTGAGGTAGAAGGTCGTTAAAAAAATAATCATAATATAATTTATAGTTTTAAAAATTCTGAAAATATCATAAAATGAATACACTAATTGCAGAAAACATTGTTAAAAAATTCTCTAATCACTTGGCTCTTGACAATGTTACGATAGAAGTACCCAAAGGCAGTATTTATGGGCTATTGGGGCCAAACGGAGCAGGCAAAACAACACTTATCAGAATTATCAATCAAATAACTGCCCCCGATACTGGACAAGTTTGGTTTAATGGAAAAAAATTAAGCTCAAAACACATTGCTCAAATCGGATATTTACCTGAAGAACGCGGACTTTACAAAAAAATGAGTGTTGGTGAACAATCACTTTATCTTTGTCAACTAAAAGGGATGTCCAAAAAAGATGCTCTTACGGGACTAAAGTATTGGTTCGAAAAGTTTGAAATTCAGGCGTGGTGGGACAAAAAAGTAGAAGAGTTATCGAAAGGGATGCAACAAAAAGTGCAATTTATAACCACAGTTCTTCATAAACCAGAGCTACTTATATTTGATGAGCCTTTTAGCGGTTTTGACCCTATTAACGCAAATACTATAAAGAACGAAATACAAGAATTAAATCGCAAGGGTGCAACTATTATCTTCTCTACTCATAACATGTCATCTGTCGAAGAACTATGCTCCCATATTGCATTGATTAACAAATCAAAAAAAATATTAGAAGGAGATATAAACATGGTGCGTGAACAACACTCCGCTCCTATTTATGAGCTTGAGTACGATGGTTTCTTTAATAAATTAGAGACAACTTTAACATCAGATTATAAAATATTGGAGCTTAACGAATCTAAAACGGGCGGAAATCTTACTGTAGAAGTACTAAATGATCAAATGACCAGTAACGACCTGCTTAAAAGGATGATGCAACATGGCACAATTTCATCTTTTCGCAAAAACTTGCCTAGCATGAATGATATTTTTATCAAAGTAGTGGGAGATACTAATTCAGTAACCGAATAATAACAAAACTATGAACAAAATAGGTTTAATAATAAAACGAGAATACAGTACTAGAGTCAAAAAGAAGACATTTATTATAATGACTATTTTAGGACCAATATTATTTGCAGCATTGATGATTGCACCAGTTATTCTTATGAAAATGGAAAGCGATGATTTTAAAAAAATTGCTGTAATAGACGAAAATCGCATTTTTGATCAATCGCTAAAAAACACCGAATATATTAACTTCGAATTCGTTTCTGATAAATATTTTGATTCCTCTACTGTAAGCTATAATCTTACCCAAGCAAAAGCCGACCTTAAAGAATCTGATTATTACGCATTATTGTATATTCCTCATACTGCAGTGCAAGGGAATAGAGGCTCGGTACAACTTTTATCTTATCAGCAACCAAACATGGGGCTCAAAATGCATATTGCTAACGGAATTGAAAAGCATATAGAAGATATTAAGCTAAGTAAAAAAGCCGAAGACCTTGGTATATCTCAAAATGATGTTGACGAAATTCTTATGGTTGTCAACACAAACATAAATGTTGTAACAACAACACTAAGCGAAGACGGTAGCGAAAAAGAATCATCAACAGAAATTGCAATGATTATCGGATATATTTGCGGTTTTCTAATTTATATGTTCGTATTTATGTACGGTTCACAAGTTATGCGTGGTGTAATTGAAGAAAAATCAAATAGAATTATCGAAGTTATTGTGTCTTCGGTTAAGCCATTTCAACTGATGATGGGAAAAATTATTGGTGTCGCTTTGGTGGGATTAACTCAATTTGTATTATGGGTTGTGCTTACAATTGGACTAGTAGCTGTTGGTCAATCACTATTGCTAAAAGATTATAATTTAGCTGACACTTCACAAAACCCAATGACAATGGGATCGCAATTAGATAATACTGGAAATCCTCAAGATGAAAATGCTATGCAATTCGAGGAAATATTCAAAGCGGTTTATTCAGTAAATTATGTTGCTATTATTTCATTATTCCTATTTTATTTTCTTGGTGGATATTTACTTTATGCGGCTCTTTTTGCAATTGTTGGATCAGCCGTTGATAACGAAACCGATACACAGCAGTTTATGCTGCCAATTACAATTCCGCTGGTCTTAGGAATTATTGTTATGATTTCGGCCATTAACAATCCTTCGGGTAGTCTTGCATACTGGTTCTCAATTATTCCATTTACATCGCCAATTGTAATGATGGTTAGAATCCCATTTGGCGTACCAATTGCCGATTTAATTATTTCTATGGGATTATTAGTGTTAAGCTTTATTTTTATGACATGGTTTGCAGCAAAAATATACCGAGTCGGAATACTTATGTACGGCAAAAAAGTAACTTATAAAGAACTTTGGAAATGGCTTAAATATAAAAACTAGTGAAAATAGCCTCTATCGATATTGGTACAAACACTTGCAATTTGCTTATCGCTGAGCATAGCAACACAACAGATATATGTTTTATTCATCGAGAAAAACAGCCTATTAGCTTAATAAATAAAGATGATAAGCAAAATAACATAATTCCAGAAAAAACTATTGAGAATCTTGTTAATGTACTTCAAAATTATAGACTTACAATACAAAAATTAGGTGTAAAAACAGTTATTGCAACTGCCACTAGCGGAATTAGAAGTGCAAAAAACCAACAAGAAATTTTACAAACTATAAAGGCAAAAACAGAATTTGAGATAGAAGTAATTGACTGAAACCGCGAAGCATCTCTTGTTTTTGCAGGAGTAAAAAATGCAGTACATTTCACTGAAAAACACAACTTGATTATTGACATTGGCGGAGGTAGCATCGAATTTATTATTGCAAACTCATCAGATGTAAAATTTACACATAGTTTTCAAATAGGTGTTGCTAGATTACTTAATCGTTACAAATTTTCAGACCCATTAAGCACAAATGATATAAGTATTATCAATCAAATTTTAGATGAAAACTTATCTGATATGATAAATCTATGTCAATCATTAAAGATAGACACAATAATAGGTTCGTCAGGCTCTTACGAGACATTTGCAAATTTAATAAAATATGAATTTAACATAAATTTGTGCGAAGATGCACCCTATAATGTTATAGACATCAATTATTTTGAAAAAACACACGAAAAACTAATCAATTACAATTTTGAACAAAGAAAAAACATGCTTGGTATGGAGATTATCAGAGTACAGTTAATCCCTATATCATCAGTAATTACTAAATATCTATTAGACAAACTTAACATTAAAAAATTTATACAATCAAACTATTCTATCAAAGAAGGTCTGATTTTTGATTATCTTAGCAAAAATTATTAATTTAATAAATTACTACATAATGAAACAGATTTTATTAAGCCTGATTTTTATTTTTCTCACAGCAGCAATGTTTGCTCAGGAAAAAGAATACAAAGTAGCAACTATTGCATTTTATAATATTGAGAACTTATTTGACACAATAAACGATCCTGATATATACAAAAACCATGAGTTTACACCTGAAAGTGACAAGAATTGGAATACTGAAAAATATTTTCCGAAAATGGATAGAATTGGGGAAGTAATAAAAGGTTTAGGTGCTGATGTTACTGGCTCTGCACCTGCAATTGTTGGTCTTAGCGAAATTGAAAATATGACGGTTTTAGAAGATCTCGTTAATGCTAAACCAATAAAAGAATATAATTATCAAATTGTACATTTTGATGGACCAGATTATCGAGGTGTTGATTGTGCTTTGATTTATCGTCCGGAATATTTTAAAGTTACAAATACAGCAATGTATAGTGTTAATATGGACGATCCAGATTGGAAAACTCGTGATCAATTACTTGTTACAGGTATGTTTGATGGTGAAGAAATGAGCTTTATTATCCTACATTGGCCTTCAAGAAGTGGCGGAGAAAAGAGAAGTGCTCCAAAACGTGAGGCAGCAGCAGACGTAACTAGATACATTGTTGATTCTATACTCAATGATAATTCAAATGCAAAAATAGTGTGTATGGGAGACTTAAACGATGATCCCATCAATAGCAGCGTAAAAAAACATCTTCGCACAGCCGCAAAGAAAGAAAATGCTGTGGATGGAACATTATTTAATCCAATGGAGCAACTTTATAAAAAAGGTGTTGGTTCTCTCGCATACAGAGATAATTGGAATTTATTTGACCAAATTGTAATATCACCAGCATTCGTTGACAAAGAAAATAAAGGATATATTTATTATAAAACAATTGTATATAACAAGCCATTTTTAATGCAAAAAGAAGGGAAATTTAAAGGTTATCCATTTAGAACGTATGTTGGAGACACTTATATGGGAGGATACAGCGATCACTTTCCAGTTTATATACATGTAATAAAAGACAAATAAAATTATATAAATAATCAAACTGCGTTAAATTTTTAAAAATAATTTTATGAAACTTTTCAAACTTACTGTTTTAGCAATTATAATTTTATGTGTTAATTGTTTTATAATCGCTTGTGGCAACAACAAAGGTAATACCGAAGCAAACAAAAATTCAACAAATGACAAAATATCAATTTCTGACAAAGACAATCTGCCTGAAATTCTTAAAAATGATACTCTTGCAGAAAAATATACTGTTCTTGTTGTCGATACATTTGATACAGGAGAACCTTTAAAAGTACATTATTGCGATCCTCAAAACCCTAATGATGTAAAGTATGAAAAGCAATTTTTTCAAAATGGTAAACTTTTTATTGAAGGCCCTCTCGAAAACCAAAGACGAAATGGAAAATGGGTAGCACGATACGAAAATGGCAATATCTGGAGTGTTGGATACTATAAAGACGGATTAAAATTTGGTGCAAGTAATGTTTATTACGAAAACGGAAAAATACGATATACAAAAAATTACGAGAAAGATGTAGCAGAAGGCTTATGGGAATTTTACGACGAAAACGGAGATATTCTCGGCAAAGTAATGTACGAAAACGGTAAAAAACTTTGGGAAGAAGGCACATCTGATCAATAAAAACATATAATTTAATATCTGTAAATTATGAAAAAAACGATTGTTGCAACTATATTATTTACAATACTTGGAATTAATTATATGTTTTCGCAATCAGTTGGTTTTTCGTATTTTTTTCCTAAAAACGGTTATTTTTCAAACCCCATAGCTCCAATAAATATTAGTTTACCAATAAAGTTTGGCAAATATTTGCAAATATCTCCTGGTATAGGACTGTCTAATATTGGTGGTATGAGCATGTCAGGTTTTCCAACTCAATATAAATCAAACATTCCACTTGTCGGATCTTTTCAATCATTTGAAATTAATGTATTACCAGGATTTGTATTGCCATTTAAAAACATAAAATTTGAAATTTCTGGAGGAGGTTTTGCTTTCACAAGTTTTAACACAAAAATTATCTATGGTAATTTTAACAATATGATTGCCCAAGCCAATAATTATGATTTTGTAAACACTAATGTAAGCATCGACAAAGATTTTTTTGGCTACGGATTTATTTTTGGCTCTAAAATTAGCTTTAGAGTGCGAAACTCGGTTTGGGGATATATTGGGGCTAATTATTACATGGGGAGTCAAAAAATGGCTTTAGAAGGCAATTACACCGCTGTTAAAAACAATCTTATAACCAGCCACGACTTTAGTTTTCCCGAAACCAAAATTCTTTACCATGGTTTACAAATAAGTGTTGGTGCTATATTCTAAAATAAATTTTGATTGATTGATTGACCCACTGTTGGTGTTATTACCAACAGCGAGAGATTGGTGTTATCACCAACAGTGAGAGTGAGACAAAAACTCCTCATAAGTATGAAATCATAACACCTATACTTATCGATACTGCTCATTTATATATTTGTTGTAAACATATAAATTTCAAATTAAATAACAAAGCAATTTGTAGTAAAACAATGAAAATATTTGTAAATATATTTTGCTAAAGAAGGATTTGAACCATCTATATTTCGTTTTTTTACACAAAAACATTCTTTATCATAGTTTACAATCCCTAAGTCTTAGTGCTGTGTTCTAAACAATTATCGCCTATCTTTGTTATTATAATAACATTAACCTAAAACCAAAGTAGATCTATGAAAACACTCAAAGTAATTTTTGTTACCTTATTTACTGCCTTAATAATCATATTCGCCCTGCAAAACATGGGTAATCTTACAATCCACTTTTTTACTTGGGAATTAACACTACCAGTGTTTGCTTCTACTATTGCAATATACGTTTTAGGTGCATTAACTGGTGGATTATTATTTTCGCTATTAAAAAACATATCTAAAAACACTGATAACAAATGAAAACTAAATATTCACTTTTTGTAATACTGCTATTGATAGTATTATATTCCTTTGGTCAAGAGCGTGTTGTTTATGTTGATTTTGAATCTTCATCCTTTAAAAATAACCCAACAATTCCTTTCGATAAGCCTTTTGTTATTCAAGGTGAGGTTTTTAAAGATGTTAAATTTGTTGAAGTAGAGATATTTAACGAAAATTCAGAAAAATCAATACATACCTTTACATGGAACAGAGGAGATAATAATAACACCGAAACGTTTTCAATTGTGGTTCCTGGGATTTTAAAATCAAACTCAAAATATGATATTAAAATCAAGACATACAAATTGATGTCAAATCTGCAAAAACAATCTCTCGCTGATAACATGAGCCAAAGAATTAGGCATTATTTGTTAAGCAATTTTATTTTTAACGGACAATCTGTTGAAATAAATAAATCTAAAAAAACATTTCATGGACTACAAGTATTAATATCTGAAGGATTGACTCATATTAGGACTAAAAATAATATTGAATTAACAGCTCCAAGTTCCTTGATTTTATCGCAAATGGAGACCCAAAGAGAATTTAGATTTAATGATTTTTTAAAGAAAACAAAAGTTTTTGAAAAAGACAGTTTAGCAAACTCACTAATTGACAATAAAGTCGAACACTTAGTCGATATAATAATGGCTGAAATAATGCCTTTTATTAATTCAGATTTAGTGCAACATCATCGTATGGTTTTAGTAAGATCTGTTTTAACCGATAAAGAACCTTTTACTATGCCTGTTAACTTTGGAATGTATGCGTGGAGTAAAAGTGTGGATATTAATAATACTCAAATAAAAAATTTAGATTTTACACTAGGGGTTGGTATTACAGTTCCTTTTGCAAACAGAAGCACTTTATTATCTAAATCAAAATTTATTGATTCTTATGGATATTCAATTGGAGTTTTGCTTAAACCAGTTAAGGATGCAAATGGGACTTCATACATTACTCCTGGCATCAAACTACCTGTATATACAGGCATAGGAGTTAGATTCTTTAAAGTTATTCGCCTAAATGCTGGCATTTTAATTCTTGCAGAAAACGGTGTTCAGGATTTTACAAAATTAAGCATTTTACCTACTGCCGGTTTGGCTATTGAACTTAACTTATGGATGGGAATAAAAAAATAAAAAGTTTGTTGGTTTTTGCAGCTTTTATTCTGATATATTCTTGTCAGGTTAAAAGGCCTGTTGCAGTACAGTTTTTCGAACCTACATCTGTTACCGACAATATAACAGACACTGTATTAAACGATGAATATCACAAGGCTAAACTGAATCAAACTGATTTGATTGTCTATAATAAAAACTCTAGAGAATCCGCCATAAGCACTCACCCTTCAACAGATACAGTTGCTATAAAACCTATTTTAGACAGCGTCAGTAATAATTTTATTAATAGAAAAACCGTCATCGAACAGGACAAAAGAATAATTGATACAGTTTTTAATACTCACTACATTATAGACTCAAGCGTTTTTATCAATTACTCTCGCTCCGAACCAGAAACTAGGAGTTTTACCAATCAAGAAAATATAGACTCAGTGCTATATTTAAACATCTTAAATAGTTTAGACTCTATTCAAAACTTATTAAACCTTATTGCCTCAAAAAAATCAATGCCAGATGTTAAGAAAAATGCACTTTTGGTCAGCAAAACAAATATCCCTAAAAATACAACTGAACTCACTGATGATTCAGAGTTTGAAAGTTTATTAAAAATAAAATCGGACTCAATTAATTATCTTCAACAAAAAATACAATTGTATGAAAATATAGATGATACTTCAAAAATCAATTTTTTATTACCCAATTTTAGAAGCTTGCAAGATTCGATGTACAGAAATCTATTAACACAAAAATCTGATTCAATTTTAGTTTTAAATAATAAAATAAATCAAGACTTAATGTTCTCAAATTATGATTCTCAAAAACTCTATCTTAAAAAAGACAGTTTATCTTATTCAAACAAACAACACATATCAATAAACCGTGGTGATTCCATACAAAAAAGAACATTAAAAACTATATCAGACTCAACAAATGTTTTGCCAACGCAATTCGCATATTATCAAACAATTACACATAGATCCGATAGTAGTCAAAACAATCAAATTATAAAACAATCAAATTTGGCAAAAGACTCTGCTGCTTATAACGATATTCCTATTGTCAAGTTAAAATACGACACTATTTATAAATATATTAACAAATATGACAGCCTAAGTTTTGTAGGATATTATAAACCTAATGAGTTAAGTCCAGCTAATATTATTGAAATAAAAGAACAAATCTCAAACATCGATTCTAGTTTAGTAACAAGTATTTTAATCGCTGCATATACTGATATATCAGGCAGTGCTAGTATAAATTACGAATTGTCAAATAAAAGAATATTAGAATTTGAAAACATCTTACTAAATGACTTTGATTTTGATAAAAGAATTATTTATAAACAAACTTTTGGAAGCATATATTCAACTTATCCTCAAAATGAAAAAGAAAGAAAAATTGTAATAAAATTTATTCTTTTAGATAAAATAGAATAATATAATTCATCTACCTTTGCCAACTTAAAACAAAAAATAAATATTATGAAAAAAATTACTGTTTTACTTTTTGCAATGATCTTTGCAATTGGTCTATTTGCACAAAACTACGAAAAGACCGATCCTTCGGTTGAAGTCACAATAATTGAAGTAACAAATACTACTGTGGAAGCGAGTTTTACTCCAAACGAAACCTGCTCTTCTTATACTATTATGATTGGTACTGCAAGCAAGATGGATATGTGGGTTGGAATGATGGGTACACCCATTGATAGCTTGGTAAATATGTGGGGTATTGAAGTGTATAGCGACAGCAGTAATCTATGGACTGATCAGATTCCAAACACTGAATATACTATTTACGTAATTCCGAAAAATACTGAGGGAGATTGGTCTCCATTGCAAACTCATGTTGTTACAACACTTGCAGGCGGTGGCACAGGACTATCCGAAATAGAAATTACTATTTCAGAAGTTACCGAGACTACGGCAAGATTTATTGCTACACAAAATGATCAAACTGCAGCTTATCACGATGGATTGATTCAAGATTCGCTCTATAATGAAATAGGAGAAGATTCAGCAGTCAATATAATTAAAACCAACGGTTACCCACTCTACGAGCAAGATGATTGGGTTTGGTCAGATCTAAATTCTGGAACAACTTATTACGCAATAGCTATAGGTTATAATGCAAATGGTGAATGGGGACTTGCTAGCATAGAGCAGTTTACAACTCTCTCAATTACAGGGATTTGCAAAACAGAAAAACAAAAATCTAATATATCCATATTTCCGAACCCAAGCAACGGAACATTTACTTTCACATCTTTACATGAAAATAAGGGTCAAATCTCTATCTATAATATGAACGGTCAAAAAGTGTACGAACAATCACTAACTGGTCTTGAAAATGCAATAAATGTTAACCAACTATCAAACGGATTGTATCAAGTAGTTTTTACTACTAAAAACTCTGCCAAAATAGATGTTAAACAACTAGTTATCAGTAAATAACAAATATAAAGCACTTATTAAACGTTTGAAATACACCATGCTTTTGCATTTTGCATTTCAAACGTTTTATTTAATAATATATCAAGTAGTATCTATAACATAACTAAAAATTCCAAAGAAATTTATTATCTTAGCGAACAAATAATAAAAAACTTTGTGTAAGTTTGTTAAAAATCTAATAAAATTATGAGCGACGATCAAAAAATTATCTTTTCAATGGTTAATGTTGGAAAGAAAGTACCACCACAAAAACAAATTCTAAAAAATATTTATCTTTCATTTTTTTATGGAGCCAAAATTGGGATTATTGGGTTAAACGGCTCGGGAAAATCTACATTATTAAAAATAATTGCTGGTCTTGATACCGCTTTTGAAGGTGAAGTTGTATTTTCACAGGGCTATTCGGTAGGCTTTCTTGCTCAGGAAACTGTGTTAGACGATACAAAAACTGTTAAAGAAATTGTCGAAGAAGGCGTTCACGAAACAGTAGCTTTACTAAAAGAATATGAAGCTGTAAATACAAAATTTGCTAATCCGATGTCTGATGATGAAATGAACAAGCTAATTGACAGACAAGGAGAACTAACAGACTTATTAGATCAACATGATGCATGGGATTTAGATTCTAAATTAGAAAGAGCTATGGATGCTTTACGCTGCCCTCCGCCAGAGGAAAATGTAAAACACTTATCGGGAGGTGAAAGAAAAAGAGTTGCACTTTGCAGATTACTACTAACCGAGCCTGATATATTATTATTAGATGAACCAACAAACCACTTAGACGCTGAATCAGTGCAGTGGTTAGAACAATATTTGAAACAATACAAAGGCACTGTCATTTCAGTAACTCACGATAGATATTTTCTTGATAATGTGGCTGGTTGGATACTCGAATTGGATAGAGGAGAAGGTATTCCATGGAAAGGCAATTACTCGTCTTGGTTAGAACAAAAAACAAAACGACTATCTGACGAAGAAAAACAAGCCTCGAAACGACGTAAAAGTCTTGAGAGAGAACTTGAATGGGTAAGAATGTCGCCAAAAGCTCGTCAAGCAAAATCTAAAGCTCGTCTCTCTGCTTACGACAGAATGTTAAATGAAGACACTAAACAAAAAGAAGAAAAATTAGAGATATTTATCCCTAATGGACCACGTTTAGGTGATAAAGTAATAGTTGCAAACAACATAACTAAAGCCTTTGACGACAAACTTTTATTTGAAAACCTCAGCTTTTCGCTTCCACCAGCAGGAATTATTGGCATAATTGGACCAAATGGTGCAGGTAAAACTACTCTCTTCCGTATGATTATGGAACAAGAAACACCAGATTATGGTAATTTTGAAATAGGCGAAACTGTTAAAATTGGCTATGTTGACCAAGCTCACGCAGAAATAGACCCTGAAAAATCTGTTTATGAAGTGATTTCTGGAGGAAACGAGTTTCTTCAAATCGGCGGTAGAACAATGAATGCAAGAGCATACACAGGTAGATTTAATTTTAATGGAGCCGACCAAGAAAAAAAATGTGGTGTGCTTTCAGGTGGTGAACGCAACAGACTGCATCTTGCCATGACACTTAAATCGGAATCAAATGTCTTATTATTAGATGAACCCACAAACGATATTGATGTCAATACTCTTAGAGCATTAGAAGAAGGACTTGAAAACTTTGCAGGATGTGCAGTTGTTATTACTCACGATAGATGGTTTCTAGATAGAATTGCTACTCACATAATTGCATTTGAAGGTGACTCAGAAGTTGTAATTTTTGAGGGTGGCTTTACTGAATATGAAGAAAATAAAAAGAAAAGATTGGGCGATGTAAATCCTAAGCGTATTAAATATAGAAAACTAAAGTAATACTTAACTAATTATTTAGCAACTTATTGTATATCAACATTTTATGACACAAAATGTAATAATAACAAAAAATATACAAGTTAAAACTATTCTAACAATTTTTAGCATATTAATTGCTATACCACTGTTTTCACAAATAACATTATCCAAAAAAGATAGCCTGCTCAATGAATTATTATTTCAATCTGATACACTAAAGTCAAAAATATATTGCGAACTAGCTTATCTTTACCAAGACTCAAGCGGAAATAAATCAGTAAACTTTTCAGAATTAGCACTTAAATACGCAATAAAATCTAATAACAAAAGTGATATTGCTTATTCATATATAACCTTAGGCTCATCTTTTCTTACTAAAAGTAATTATGCAAAAGCCTTAGATGAATTTGAAAAGGCCGAACTTATTGCTAAAACAGAAAACAATGCATCTCAATTACACACTATTTACAATAATATCGGAATAATACATAAAATTGGCAAAAACTATGAACTTGCATTAAAATATCATAACAAGGCTTTAAATAATGCTGATATTTGCGATGATTTACAGAGTGTTATTGAAACATATAACAACATCGGAAATATTTATGTAACAATAAATGATTTTAATAGTGGACTGAAATATTATAAAATGGCTGAAGAAAAATGCAAAAACTCTAATGAACTGTCTCCACATCTGCCTCTAGTTTATAATAATATCGCTTACATAAATTTTATGCAAAAAAATTATTCACAAGCAATGTATTCTTATAATCTAGCCTATCATCTATTAGATAGTCTTGATAACAGTTTTGGAATGGCAATAATTTTAAATAATCAGGCAGAAATACTAATTGAAGAAAAGAAATATGAAGAAGCTGAAAAATTAATAATTAAAGTAGATAGCCTACATTCTACAATGGATTATAAAGATTCTCGACAACATCTATACTATACTTATTATAATCTTTATAAAAATTCTGGTCAATTCGATAAAGCCATAAAATTCTTAGAACTACACCACAATCTTAAAGATAGCATATACTCTCTCGAGTTAGCAGAAAAATTATCAGAAATAGAAACAAAATATGAACTGGATAAAATAAAACTCCAAAATAAAACCAAAGATTCTCAAATTAATCAACAAAAACAGATTAACATAGCCTTAATTATAATAGTAGCAATCTTTCTAATTCTATTAATTTTCTTGATAGTATTATTTAAACAAAGGCTTAAATTAAACCGCACTTTAAACCAAACTAACAAACAATTAGAAGAAAAAGGTATAGAAATATTATCTAACCTTACTTATGCAAGAAAAATACAACTAAATTTGATGGGTGGTCAACAAAACAGCCCAAATTTAGATTATTTTGTATTTGACAAGCCTCTATCAGTTGTAGGAGGAGATTTTTATTTAATCAGAAATAAAGGAAATAAAACATATATTGCACTTGCCGACTCAACTGGCCACGGAATTTCTGGAGGATTTTTGTCAGTATTAGGAGTTGAATTTTTATCACAAGCTATAGAATTATTTTCAAATACATCAGATATACTTAACTACTTAAATAACAAATTCTATACTTACGTTACTAAGAGTAAAGATTTAGGATATGAGTCTATGTGCATAAGTTTAATTTGTGTAGCAGATAATAAAATAGAATACTCAGGATCTAAACAAAAAATATGGCATTTCTGTTCTGCGACCAATGAGATTATCGAATACAAAACAGATTCACAAATAATAGGAATATCAGAGAATATTAGTTTTTCTTCCAAAAGCATAAATTTAAAAGCTAAAGATTTGATATATTTATCAAGCGATGGTTTTCCTGATCAATTTGATAGTGCTAATCGAAATAAATATAAATATAATAGATTTAGAAACATGCTATTAGACCTTTCAAAAAATAATTTTAATCAGTCTATTAACTTAATAGATAAGGAATTACAATCATGGAAAGGCGATACTGAACAAACCGATGATATTTTAGTAATTGGAATAAAATTTTCTTAATTTTGCTTTCTAAACTTTAAAAATGCTTGATAATTACGATGTTATAGTAGTGGGAGCTGGTCATGCAGGATGCGAAGCAGCAGCATCGGCAGCAAATCTTGGAAGTAAAACCTTGCTTATCACAATTGACATGAACAAAATCGCCCAGATGTCATGTAATCCAGCAATGGGAGGCGTTGCCAAAGGTCAAATAATTAAAGAAATTGATGCTCTTGGTGGATATGCCGGTATAATTACAGATAAATCTATGATACAATATCGCATGCTAAACATGTCGAAAGGACCAGCAATGTGGAGTCCGCGAGCTCAATGTGACCGAATGGTGTTTAGTGCAGAATGGCGAAATATACTTGAATCTCTTCCAAATATTGATTTTTGGCAGGATTCTGTATTAGACTTAATTATCGAAAACAATTGTGTGAAAGGCGTAGTTACCGAACTTGGTGTAAAATTCTATGGTAAAACGGTTATTCTTACAGCAGGAACATTTTTAAATGGACTTATGCACATTGGACAAACCAAAATAATTGGTGGTAGAATAGCAGAACCTTCAGTTTCTGGACTTACCGAAAAGCTTGCAGTGCATGGTTTTACCTACGACAGAATGAAAACAGGAACACCTGCAAGAATAGACGGAAGATCGGTAGATTTCTCAAAATTAGAGGCTCAAGAAGGAGATAAACACATTATGCCTTTCTCATATTTGCATAATTATAATCAGACATTCTTAAAACAACGCAGTTGTTATGTTGGATATACAGATCAAAAAGTGCATGAAAGTTTAAGAACAGGACTTGAAGAATCGCCTTTATATGATGGAACAATCCAAAGCATTGGACCACGTTATTGTCCAAGTATTGAAACTAAACTTGTAACTTTTCCTGATAAAGATAAACATCAATTATTTCTTGAGCCCGAAGGAGAAACAACAATTGAATATTATCTGAATGGTTTTTCATCATCATTACCATTACAAATTCAGTTAAATTCTTTGAGAAAAATTGAAGGTTTTGAAAATGCAAAAATATTTCGTCCAGGATATGCAATTGAATATGACTTTTTTCATCCTACACAACTTTACAATACTCTTGAAACAAAATTGATTAACAACTTGTTTTTTGCTGGTCAAGTTAATGGAACAACAGGTTACGAAGAAGCAGGTGCACAAGGGATAATTGCTGGCATTAACGCTCATCTAAAAATAAATAATAAACCAGAATTTACACTAAATAGAGACCAAGCATATATTGGAGTTTTAATAGATGACCTCGTAACAAAAGGTGTTGACGAGCCATATAGAATGTTTACATCGCGTGCAGAATTTAGAATTTTATTACGGCAAGATAATGCAGACGTAAGGCTAACTGAACTTTCATATAACATAGGTTTAGCAAGTAAAGAAAGATTTGACAGATTAATACAAAAGATTAAATATAGAGATGAGCTAATTGCTTTCTTAAAAAAATATAGTGCAAAACCAGAAATAGTAAATTCAACTTTAGCCAGACTAGGCACTTCAGAATTAAAACAAAGCGTAAAATTAGAAACAGTCATATCTCGACCTCAAGTAAAACTTAACGACTTAATCCCTGTTATTCCAAAACTCCAATCAAAAATAGAGAGTTTTGGTGAAGGAACTCAAGAGATAATAGATGCCGCAGAAATTTTAATAAAGTATTCGGGATACATAGAACGCGAGCGACTTATTGCTAATAAATTAAAACGTTTAGAAAATATTGTGATTGAAAACAAAATTAATTACGACTCTTTAAAATCTCTTTCAACCGAAGCACGACAAAAATTAATGAAAATAAATCCAAAAACCATTGGACAAGCATCAAGAATAAGCGGTGTTTCTCCGTCAGATATAAGTGTATTACTGGTTTTTCTAGGACGATAATCAATTGTTCCACGTGGAACAATTACAAAAATAATATCGCTTTATAAAATAATTTAAAAACAAGCACCCATAATTTTTAACAAATTATTATCTTCGTATTAAATTAAAACTAAATAATTATGATTAAAATAGAAGGTCAAATTGTAGATGTTTTTAATCGTGAAATATTTCCTGGTGAAATAACAATAGAAAACAATAAGATAAAATCAATCATTAAAAAGGAAACCACCAGTGAATTTTATATTTTACCTGGGCTAATTGACGCTCATGTTCACATTGAAAGCTCAATGTTAATACCAAGCGAGTTCGCCAAACTTGCAGTAAGTAATGGAACTGTTGGAGTGGTAACAGACCCACACGAAATAGCCAATGTTATGGGTATAGAAGGTGTAAAGTTTATGATTGAAAATTCAGAATCCACACCTCTAAAAACATATTATTGTGCACCTTCTTGTGTGCCAGCAACACCATTCGAATCATCTGGAGCAATATTAAGTTCTACCGACATAGAAACTTTATTCCGAGATTTTAAATTAAAAGTCTTAGGCGAAATGATGAATTATCCTGGAGTAATTTATAACGATGAAGAAGTACATGCTAAATTAAAAATAGCAAAAAAATACAATGCTCTAATTGACGGACATATTCCTGGGATAAAAGGAGAGGACTTAGAAAAATATATTTCTGCTGGAATTTCGACAGACCATGAATGTTTTGACATAGAAGAAGCCATCGAAAAAATCAATCTTGAAATGAAAGTTTTAATCCGTGAAGGATCAGCTGCTCGTAATTTTGAGACACTATTTCCCTTAATTTCCAAATTCAATGATATGGTGATGCTATGCACAGACGACTCACACCCTGACGATCTTATTAAATACGGGCATATTAACAAAATATTGAAATTGGGAATAAAACACAATATTGACATATTTGACCTATTACAAGCAGCATGTATTAATCCTGTAAAACATTATAATCTCGAAATCGGACTATTGAGAGAAAATGATTTAGCAGATTTTATAATTGTAGATAATTTAGCAGATTTTAATATTTTAGAAACATATATTAATGGAGAGCCTGTTTTTTCTCATGGGCGAGTTTTATTTAATACCGAAAAAGTAAAACCAATAAATAATTTTAAAGCAGAAAAAATTTCGCCAAATCAGATTTCTATTAAAGATAAAAATAAATCAATAAAAGTTATAGAAGTTATTGATAAGGAATTAATAACCCGATCTTTTTCTGAAACATTAAAATCTGAAAATGGAAAATTAATTTCTGATACAGAAAAAGACATTCTAAAAATTGTTGTTTATAACAGGTACAAAAAAACATCTAAACCTCAAGTTGGTTTTATTAATGGTTTTGGTTTAAAAAAAGGAGCCATTGCAACTTCCATTGCTCACGACAGTCACAATATTATTGCAGTCGGAGTAAATGACAAAGAAATTACCAAAGCTATCAATGAAATTATAGAACATAAAGGAGGCTTAACTTACGTCAACGACAATGATTACTACACACTACCATTAGAATTTGCAGGGCTTATGACCCAACAAAATCCAAATGAAGTAGCCGAACTTTATGGTAAAATTAATAAAACCATCAATGCTAATGGATGCAACTTGTCTTCACCGTTTATGACCTTGTCATTTATGGCATTATTAGTGATTCCAGAACTCAAAATAGGAGACAAAGGTTTATTTGATGTTACGAAGTTTGAATTTACAGATGTTTACAACTAATGTTCCATGTGGAACAATGACTATTCGTTTGATTATCAACAAATTAAGCACTCAAAACAATGATAGCACTTATTCAAAGAGTAAAAAACGCATCGGTTGAGATAAATAATAAGGTTTATTCCCAAATTTCAAAAGGATTAATTATATTTCTTGGCATAAGCCACAACGATTCAGAACAAGATATAGAATGGCTAACAAACAAGATTGTTAATCTTAGGATTTTTGATGATGAAAATAATGTAATGAACTTGTCATGTATTGATATAGATGGCGAAATTATAACAATTAGTCAGTTTACTCTACATGCAAGAACAAAAAAAGGAAATAGACCTTCTTATATTGATGCAGCCAAACCAGAAGTAGCTGAACCTCTATATTTAAAATTTGTTAAAAAACTCGATTCGCTTTGTAATAAAAAAACTCTAACAGGAATATTTGGTGCAAATATGCAAGTTAGTCTCTGCAATGATGGACCAGTTACAATAATTATAGATAGTAAGAATAGGAGATAAAAGTACCCTTCGGCTCCGCTCAGGGTACTTTAAATTCGGCTCCGCTCAGGGTACTTCGGCTCCGCTCAGGGTACTTTGGCTCCGCTCAGGGTACTTTAGTTATGCTCAGGGTACTTACATTCTTCAATTATCCCGCGTAGGTCCCTGAGCGGAGTCGAAGGACCGAAGCCTACAAAATTTCACTTATTTTTATAGTGACTCACATTTTTACAAGCAGATAAACTATGTAAAGTTAGGTCATCTCCATTCATCAACGCCTGTTTCTTTTTCCGATTCCAGCCCTGAACTTGTTTCTCTCTGTCAAAAGCCCAATCTATTCGTGGAAACTCCTCGTAATAAATTAATTTAACAGGTAAGTACTTCTTTGTATGATTAGCTCCCTCACCCGCATTGTGCTGTTCCAAACGCTTCTCCAAATACTTGGTACTTCCTGTATAGTAAGAACCATCACTACACTCCAATATGTACATGTATCCCTTTGCCATGATAATACAAATATAATGAAAATAATTACAAGTATTCTTTCATATTACTAAGTACCCTTCGGCTCCGCTCAGGGTACTTTAAATTCGGCTCCGCTCAGGGTAGTTTAAATTTGGCTCCGCTCAGCGTACTTTAAGTTAGGCGACTATCCTGCGTAGGTCCCTGAGCGTAGTCGAAGGGCCGAAGCAATACTATTCCAAATATTCATCAAAAAAATCACAATTCAATTTCAGAAATAGTATCAGAAATGTTCTTCAATTCATTTTTAAAATCAATAAAATCATGTTCATTTTGTATGGTTTTTATTTCATCTTTTAACCTCTTTAAATGCTCAAAATGCGAAACTGATTCAAGACTAAAAACTTTATGATTTAACCCTCTAATAATTTTATTTATTCTGCTATTAAGCATTATAGTTTCCTTACTAAAAAAAGCACTTCCAAATTTTTCAAAAATATACTCAACAGCTTTATCAGAAGGATGTATCATATCATCAGCATAAAAGCGATAGTCGCGCAATTCATCCATCATAATTTCATAAGAGGGGAAGTAAAAAATATTACCAAATTTTACTTTAAGTTCGTTAAGTGCAACAAATAATACAGATTTACTTAACTGATTAGCAATAAAACCATCTCTTTTATGTCGTATCGGACTAACAGTAAAAAATATTTTTATATTCTTATTAAATCCATTTAAGCCCTTGATAATTTCAGACCAATACTTAACTATTTGTTCAGGTTTTAATAACTCACGATTAAATAAATTATCAGCTTGTTTATGGCAATTAGATACATAACTATCACCGGACTTTAAACTATAATTATAAGCAGTACCTAAACTGATAAATAAATATTCAGTGCTTTTCAAGAAACCATTTGATAAATAAATTGAACTATTTATGTGCTTTAAACATTCTGCTTTGTCTGCTTTAGAAAAATGACTGTGAAAATCGTAACAATTCCATAAATCATTAGCAAAAAATAAATCATTCTCCGAAATATGTTTTTTAGATATGGCGAAATCAAGAGACTTACCAACAGACATTGGATTATAATTTATTCCTAAAGGATTTACCTGCACAGAAAACTTTAAATCTTTTAATTTAAGACCTATATTTTCAGCGAAACAAGAACCTGTAAACACTATTTTTGATTGATGAGAAATATCAAAACCATATTTAGGAATATCAACACTTGTAATTAAATTCATAATTTCTGATTAATATTACAATTACAAACTTACAAAATAATAAAGGTAATATACGCATCATGTAAACCCTTTTTTATCGACATATAAGCTCAAGAGGCAAAATATGCTATTACTAAATATATTAACAAAACATACTATCTCAAATTTATGCCTAATACCAAAATCGAAGCTATAAATATCAACACGTCTAACCAAATGCATAATGTTTACTTAAAACTTTCATTACCAAAATACAAAAAAAAAACTAAAAGAATATTTAGTATTTTGATTTATATATTTTTCCTATATTTGTACAATCAATCAAATCGCAATTAATATGAAAACTAGAAAATTTATTTTTACAGTATTTTTAATTATTTTCTTTGGCGAAATAATTATAGCACAAAATGTAGGTATATCAGAAACAGCAATAACTCCTGATGCCTCATCAATATTAGAAGTAAAATCAACAAATAAAGGTATTCTAATACCTCGAGTATCATTAACAGGAACAAGTGATAATACAAGTATCAGCTCTGCGGCAAATAGTTTATTTATTTATAATATAGCAACAGCAGGTACTATTCCAAGTAATGTATATCCTGGATACTATTATTGGAGCAGTTCAAATTCAAAATGGTTAAGATTATGTTCTGACAATGACGCATGGTTATTATCAGGAAATAATGGAACAAATCCAACAACAGATTTTATTGGTACAACAGATGCACAAAGTTTATTATTTAAAACAAATAATATAGAACGTATGCGAATCGAATCATCAGGAAATGTTGCCATAGGTGAAGGAAGTTCATGGGGAAAATTAACAGTTAATAATGGTAGATTTGTAGTGCAAAACTTAGATGGCTACGTTGGTTCTGGATCAACATTTTACAAAGATAACCCATGGATATATCTTTGGTCTCGAGAAACTAACCTATCATCTTCACAAGGAGCCAACATTATTTTTGCCGCTATGCAAAACTCAACAGATGCAGCTGATTTATGCATGATAGAAGGTTTACGAGAGAATGCAATCACAAATAACACAGCTTCAAGGCTAATATTCTCAACAAGACCTGCTAATGACAATATGATGCGACGCTTAACAATTGACTCAAATGGAGATTTTACTTTTAAACCTGATAATGAATCTGATAAATCTATTGTTTTTAATGATTTAGGCATGGGTACTAATTCGGAACCTACAATCGTTCCTTCAACAAATAATTTTGGTTTTATTGGAACATCAACAGTACAATGGTGGTCGATTTATTCAAAAAATATTTATGCAGACAATGTTAATGTTAGCTCTTCAAAACAATGGAAAGCAAATATTACTCCTTTAAATTCTCAAAAAAGATTTGAACTTTATGAAGAATTTAAAAAATTGGATGTAGTAAGTTATAATTTTATAAATAACAAAATGGACTCTATTGGGAATATCGTAGGAGACAAACATTTACCTGAAACTTTCGGTCTGATTGTAGAAAATTCTCCTGAAATAATTGTTTCAGATAATGGAAATGGTATTAAACTTTATGAATATATTTCTCTTCTTACTGTTGCACTTCAAGAATCTAACAAACGAATAGATGAGTTGGAAGCCAAAATTGCTGAACTTGAGAAATAAAAAATTCAGAGATATAATTTAACTCATCCCACTGTTCGCTCAGATTATTTTATTTTGTTAGCACCATTTTCTTAGATTCAATTGTTTTGCCATCTGCTACAAGATAATAAGTATAATGCCCAGCACTCAGATCATAAGCATAAACAAGCAACTCGCCATAACCACGATCATTTAT